>Ga0272443_10000036_pt1 | contig 268919 bp, 228 predicted proteins | sample SSMAcet12_FD_193581 | JGI IMG/M metagenome (GOLD analysis project Ga0272443, IMG submission 193581) | Marine sediment archaeal communities from Little Sippewissett salt marsh, Falmouth, MA, United States - SSM-Acet-12 | ecosystem: Environmental > Aquatic > Marine > Wetlands > Sediment ... | reverse complement strand
TCGACTACTACGGACCTTACAAGGCCAAGGTGCATCTGGACGTGCTCAAGAAGTACGCCGACAAGCCCAATGGCAAGTACATCGACGTCACCGCCATCACGCCCACACCGCTGGGCGAGGGCAAGACAACGACAACGGTCGGGCTGACCCAGGCGCTGGGCACCGTCCTCGGTAAGAAGGCGATGTGCTGCATTCGTCAGCCGAGCATGGGTCCCACCTTCAACATCAAGGGCGGCGCGGCCGGCGGCGGCTATTCCCAGATTATCCCCATGGAAGACTTCAACCTGCATCTCACCGGCGACATCCACGCCATCACCGTGGCGCACAACCTCGTCGCGGCGGCGCTCGACACACGCATGTACCACGAGTCGCGCCAGAGCGATGAAGCGCTCGAACGGCGCGGCGTGACGCGCATCGACATCGACCCCGAGACCATCACCTGGAACCGTGTCGTCGACGTGTGCGACCGCTCGCTGAGGGATATCCAGGTAGGCTTTAACGACGACACGCTCAAGGACGGCTCGCCCAATCCCGTCTTCCCGCGCGCGACCGGCTATGATATTTCCGTCGCCAGCGAACTGATGGCCATCCTCGCCCTCACGACCAGCCTGAAGGACATGCGCGAGCGCATTGGCAAGGTCGTCGTGGCGATGAGCAAGCAGGGCGAACCGGTCACGCTGGAGCGGCTGGGCATCGCCGGCGCCGTCACGGTGCTCATGCGAGACACCATCATGCCCAACCTGATGCAGACCCTGGAGGGTCAGCCGGCCTTTGTGCATGCCGGACCCTTCGCCAACATCGCCCACGGCAACTCGTCCGTCATCGCCGACATGATTGCGCTGAAGATGGCGGACTACGTGGTGACGGAGAGCGGCTTCGGCGCCGACATTGGCATGGAGAAGTTCTTCGACATCAAGTGCCGCTACTCCGGGCTGCTGCCGAACGCAGTCGTGCTGGTCGCGACGGTGCGCGCACTGAAAATGCACGGCGGCGGACCGAAGGTGTCGCCCGGCGCGCCGCTCGACAAAGCGTATACGGAAGAGAACCTGGAACTTCTCGAGGCGGGTCTGGGCAACCTGGGCGTCCACATCCGCAATGCGGTCCGCTTCGGCATCCCCGTCGTCGTGGCGGTGAACAGCTTCAGCACCGACACGCCGTCCGAGCTGGAGATGATCCGGACGTATTCCCTGGAGCAGGGTGCGGAAGACGCGGTCGTGACGACGCACTGGGCGGACGGCGGCGCCGGCGCAGGAAAGCTGGCAGAAGCCGTCGTCGCGGCGTGCGAGAAACCATCCAACTTCGAGTTTCTCTACCCGCTGGACTGGCCCATCAAGAAGAAGATCGAGACCATCGCGAAGGAGATTTACGGCGCTGACGGCGTGGCCTACGACCCGCTGGCGGAGGAGCAAATCAAGAAATACGAGGAGAAAGGCTTTGGCGGGCTTCCCATCTGCATGGCCAAGACCCATCTCAGCCTCAGCCATGATCCCGCGCTGAAGGGCGTGCCGACCGGATTCACGATGCCGGTGCGGGAAGTGCGGGCGAGTGTCGGTGCGGGCTTCATCTACCCCCTCATCGGGAAGATGAGCACGATGCCCGGTCTGGCGACCAAGCCGGCCTTCACGAAGATCGACATCGATCCGGAAACAGGGCGCATCGAAGGTCTTTCCTGATCGATTTGTACTGAAAAGAAGCGGGCCTGGCGATTGGCGGGCCCGTTTTGGATTCAGGCTCCCGGAAGGAAGCCGATAGCGTAGAACGTGGGCACGAACAGAATGCGGGTTCCCGCCTCCCAGGCGACCCGATCCTGCGCTTCGGCTGCGTCAAGCTCCTGTGCGGAGACCATGCCGGCAAGATCGCCCCGCAGCGTGTCCCACTCTGAGCGATAGGCGAGTTCGTCGTATTCCGCCTGCCATTCGCCGCTGAGCACGCCGCAGCGGACGTGCTCCAGTCCGGCTTCTATAAACAGCGCACGCAGGCGTCTTCCGAGCGCGGGATCCGCTCCCTGCGCTTCGAGAGACTGCATCTGCAGGGCGGTGATGCGGTCGCCGGCAGGGGGGTAATCGATGCGCCCGCCGTAATCGGGCTCAGCGAAAGCAGCCAGCCAGCCGCCGGGCTTGAGCGTACGTGTCATTTCCCTCAGGGCAGCAGCAGGATCGGGCAGCCAGAGCAGCAGGAAGTGGCAAAACACGCCGTGAAACGCGCGGTTTGCGTAAGGAAGGGCGTAGGCGTCACCGGTGCACCAGGAGAGCGGCAGAGCGCCGAATTCGCGAGCTGCAAAGCCGAGAATGGCGGGATCGATATCCAGACCGGTGATGTGCACGCCGGGGCGCTGCTCGTGGGTTTCTGCTGTCAAGACGCCCGATCCACAGCCGACGTCGAGGAGGCGGCTGCCGGGATGGATGGGCAGGTTCTGGAGGAGCGTGTGGCGCATGCGCGAGGTCCACTGCGCCTGCACGGCGTAGCGCTGGTGCAGGATTTCAGGCGTTAAACTGCGCATAGACATAATATTCTGTGCTCTGAACGGGTTTCACGACCTGGTTTCACGCGTGCCCGAAGGCGTTGGCCTTCTTCCACACCGCTTCCCAGCCGTCGCGCAGCAGGTTGCCAAGCACCTGGTTGATGCCCTGTGCGGGAAGGACGTCGCCATCCGGCTCGATATAGAGCCAGGCGCGGCCGGCGCCCTGCGGCTGCTCCTCCAGCTCGAGCGAGATCGGATTGGATGTAGAGTACGGTGCAGGCAGGTCCCAGATGAGCTCGAGACCGGTTTCTGCCGCGCGTTCACGCATGCTGAGCAGCGCATCCTTCAGAAGGTCGCTGTGCTCGGAGATGGAGAGCGACACGGCAGGAACGCCAAGTTCCGCACAGGAGGCCAGGAAGGACCACGCGGCGTCGATGTTGTGAGGTGTCAGGGTGATGTGCACCGCCGTGAAGACATCCGTGTCGAGCGCGTGCTGCAGGCGGGCGTTGAAATCCGGCGCATCATCGCTCCAGGTGAGCAGGATGTGGTCCAGACCGGCGGCTTCGAGCTGCTTGAGGTAGCCGTCGTTGATGAAGCGGTGCCCGTCGGTGAGCACGCCGGTCACCATGCCGAGATCTTCGGCGTGCTGGATCAAGTCCGGGAGCGTGTCGAGCAGTGTGGGTTCGCCGCCGGTGAAGGTCACGTGCGGCACGCCGACGTCCCACAGCTTGGAGAGAACGGCTTTCCATTCCTCCGTGTCAAGTTCCCTGTCCACACGTTTGCCGGCCAGGGGATCGATGCTGCCTGCCCCGTCAAGGCGATACGTGAGGGCGAGGTCGACGCGGTAGGGCGCAGCGGGCGGGATGCTGAGCGGGTCTTCCCGTTCGAGGTTGAAGAACATGACCGGATCGATGTCGGGCTGCGTGGCGATGGTCAGAATCTGTTCACGCAGTGCGAGATGGTCTTCCAGCGCCTGCTTCTTCGAAACGCGGTAGCGCTCCGTCACCATGGCGGCGGCTTCCTCCGCGGTCTTGCCCTGCACGATGGCGAGCGCGTGGACGACGGCCGTCGGATTGAGGTGCAGCACCGTTGCTGCATTCACGATAAGCACGGCGCGGTCATCCGCTTCAATGCGCAGGTGCAGGCGGTAGGGATCGACTCCCTCTTCGGCGACCATGGCGTGATAAACGCCGGGCACAAGCGGTTTGATCTCGGGCTGGCTGGGGAAGAAACGTTGCAGAAGTGAATTCATCATCACATCCTCATCGCGTGGCGAGGGCATCTTCAAGAAATGCGAGGGTCTGGGGGGACGCCTGCTCGCTGTTCATCAGCAGCAGCGGACATCCGCCGCCACACTGCGTAAGCATCGGGCACGTCTCGCATTCCTCACGTACATACTCGCGGTTTCGAATCCAGGTGCACAATTTGTGGTTCCAGATGGAATCCCATTCGTCCTGCAGCATGTTGCCGACAGCGCTGTAGAAGGACTGACAGGGAATGACGTCTCCGTTCGGCTCGACACACATGTTGTAGCGGGCCGCGGAGCAGCCCTTCACACCAAGTTCAAGCTGCATCGGGTCGAAATGGCAGTACTGAGTCGGGGTGTACCAGATGAGCCGCTGACCGTGAAATGTCGTTCGTTCCCGCACGCCCACCAGAATGGGCTCAAGCTCCTCCGAGGGGATCCCCGTACCGACGGAAGAGCCCTTCCCGGCGTAGATGAGCGCGTTGAAACCGACGGTGGGGACGCCGAGTTCGGCCAGAAAGTCGACCGTTTGCACCGCCAGATGCGCATTATGGGCGAGCAGTGTGGTGTTGGTCATCAGGTATAGCTCTTCAGCGACGACATTGCGGATGCCCTGGACGGTTTTCTCCCAGGCACCCGGAACCGCAACCATGTTGTTGTGGACGTCTGCATCGACGCTTTCCAGCGTAATCTGGACGTGGTCCAGCCCGGCTTCGACCAGCGTATGCAGGTAGGCTGCGTCGCTGAGGCGGACACCATTGGTGAGCAGACCGGTAATCTGGCCGTTGGACTGCGCGTGGTGGATGAGCTCTGCCAGGTCGTTGCGCAGCGTGGATTCGCCGCCGGTGAAGGTGATGTGCGGGATGCCGGCGTCCCAGCAGCGGTCAATGACCTGCTTCCACGCGGCCGTATCCATCTCCGTGTAGTCCCTGGAGCGGGCGTTGTAACAATGCGCGCAGTTCAGGTTGCAGCGGTATGTCAGCGCAAGGTCCATACGGTAGGGTGCGGACGGTGATGCGCTGAAGGGGGGCAGGATGTCGAGATCGAGCTCGTGCACCGGGCAGGGTCCATCCGGCTTGATGAAATCAGCGATGGTCTGGGCCGTGTCCTCGTAATCCCGCTGCAGCATCTCGCGATCACCGCGATAGCGCTTGCGGAGGCGTGAGACGGCTTCTTTGACCGGGACGCCTTCCAGCGAGAGCCACGCCATGTATGCCGCAGAGGGGTTGAGGTGCAGGACGCGGTTGGCGTTGACCAGCAGCAGCCCGCGCTCATCCTCATCGATGCGCAGGTGAATCTGGGCGGTGAAGCCCTCGCCTTCCTCCCGGTAGGCGTACATACCTGGGTGGAAGGACGCCCGTTTCCCGTTTGCCCGGGAGGGGAGCGTGAAACTCACCGCCCGCCTCCGGCGCAGGCGCAGGCGCAGCCAGCGCAGGCGCAGGCACAGGCGCAGCCGCCGGAAGAACCGCCGCGGAACCCGCCGCCGGAGCTTCTCGTGGCGACCGGGACGGGGTTGGTTTTATTCGTAACGGCGCCGGTGAAGGACGTCAGGTCGGAGACGATGTTCCCCGCAGTATTCTGGACACCCTCGACCATCGACGCCGCAAACGTAGCGCCGGGCAGCGTGGGCAGGGTCAGGCCGCCGCCGGGCGCGCCGGAGGACGGCCGGGAACTGGTTGTTGTCGTAGACCCTCTTCCCATCGAGGTGACGGTACTGGGGCGGTAGTTGCCCCACCAGACAGGCACGTAGACCGGTCCCGTCCGGAATACGCGGCGGGTCTGATCGTCGAAATCGTCGTCCAGCATGGTCCATTCCAGCGCCTCGCCGTAGAGTTTGGAACGGACCTCCGGCGTCTCGGCGTTCTCAATTTGCTCCCATGCCTTCTTCATGATGGATTCGTAGTAGGTTTTTGTTTCGCGCAGGCTGAACCCTTTCATCTTGGCCTGCACGCTCTTGACCAGGTCAATCACGATGGTCTGCAGTTCACGACGGCGTTTGCGCGCGTCGGTGTCAATCATGGTCTTGAGGAATGCTTCCTCATAGGGACGCAGTTCGGCGGTCGAGCCCTCGATGCGTTCCAGCTTGAGCAGATCTTCCTCCACGACGCGTACGGCGCCTTTTTTGATGATGGAGAAGAGCATCATCGTCAGCACCCGGTCGAGCGGCGTCTCGAGCAGCACAGCCGCTTCGACAGCCGTCAGGCCGCGCTTGATGCCGTGACCTTCAATCGAGAGTTTGGGCGGCAGGTAATCCAACTTGCGCTTGCGTGCCTGGCGGACGGCTAGAACGATGATGCCCACAATGAAGGTGAAGAAGCCGCCAAAGCAGCACAGCATGATGAGGACTTCCTGGGGGATGCCAATCTGCTGGGCGACGCTGGGTCTCCGCACGGCGTCATCAGGGACGTACGTGCGCGGGAACGAAGCGCCGAAGACATATTGGGTGGAAGCGCTTGCGGCGGTGTTGCGCCATGTGTAGACGATGCGTCCCTGGGAGTCAAAGCCGCGATCCGGTTCTGACTGCGGCCAGTTGCGCGGGGATTCGTGCCAGCGCGGCTCTTCCGGCTGCACGCCTGGAGGCATGTGGAAACGGACGGTGAGGTCCGTCGTACCTGACACGAACTGTGAATCAAACCAGGTGGGCGAGAAATTGGCGCTGGCGTACGCCTCGTCGTCCGAGTCGTAGTACAGCACATCGCCAATACCGGTGATATAGAACCATAGCCGGCCGGACTGCCCGGCAGGGATGGAATACGAGCCGAGGTACACCTCAACGCCCGGGTTGACGTATTCCGATTCGCCGATGTAGGAAGCCCAGTTGCCATTGATCTTGGCCTGCGCGTTGGAAGGGCTGTATGAATCGGTCGGGAGTCCGATGTCCACATAGTCAATGACATGGGCGCCTGAATTGTTGTTGAACACAAACACATATTCGATGCTTGCTGTGCCGTCCGATTCCCAGTAAACATCGACGACCTCTTCCTGCACATTGAAGTAGTACGATTGGGCAGAGGCGGGCAGGGTAGAGCCCGTCAGACCGATGAGGAGGATCGCAGCGAGCAGCAACCACAGACCTCGAGCTTGAAAGCGTTTCATGACACTCTCCAGACAATGCATGTGCACCAACAGGTCAAAACTACCATTTTGGTTCTTCGGTCAATTGGTACGACGTGTTGCAGTACGGGCAGTTGACGACAGGAGCGCCCGCAATCATCTTGATGTTATCCGACGAGAGCGCGCCGCCGCAGTTGCGGCAGGTCAGCGTTTCCAGGTTGATATCACCAGACAATTCGATTTTCTGGATGAGCTCGGCTTTTTCCTGCTTGGCTTTACGTCCGGCGAACCAGATGAGCCCGAAACCGATCCCCACACTGAGAACACCGATTAAAAGCCAGGCGATGTTGCCCGTCGGTGAGAACGTGGCATAGATGAATAAAACGCCGAAGAAAATCAGAATGGCGGCGGCGATATAGGACAGAATACGAATGCTGCTCATGCGGAAACCTCCTGGTTGATCATACCCTGCCAAGTGTAGCAAAGGTTTGACGAAGCGACAATCAGCGGGCTGACATTCACAGCACAACCAGCCGAAATGTGGAGTTCTGGCTCGCATCGTCCTTGACCCCATCGATGGGTACGATAGAATGAATGTCAATGAAAAGCGGGGCAAGACAGGAGCACAACCATCTCTGTCACCGGGTGTTTCTAAAGTGAGGTGAACGTCGTGGATTACAAGGAAAGTGGTGTCATTGCCCTCATCCCCGCATGGAACGAGGGGGCACGGCTGGAGCCAATCCTCACCAGGACGATGGCGTATCTTCCGGTGCTCGTGGTCGATGACGGATCAACGGATGACACGGCGGAGATTGCCGAGCGGGCCGGAGCGCAAGTCGTCCGTCACGGGGTCAATCAGGGGAAGGGTATCGCCCTGATGACCGGGTTCCGCTGGGCCTGGGAGCATGGTTACGACGCCGTCATGACGCTTGATGCTGACGGACAACATGATCCTGATGACATTCCAGCCTTTATGGCATGCTACGCGTCATCCGATGCGGAGCTCATCATCGGGCGCCGGGATTTCAGCAAGATGCCCTTTCCGCGGCTGTACACCAACCCGTTCGGCTCCTGGATGCTTTCAAAGGCGCTCGGACAGAAGATCGACGATAACCAGTCCGGTTTCCGGATCTACCGGCGCGAACTGCTCGACGCCGTTGAACTGACCACATCCGGCTTCGAACTCGAGGTCGAGGTCATCATCAAGGCAGTCGTCCACGGGATGAAAATTGACTGGGTCGATATCAACACCATCTACGGCATCGACAAGGTGAGCTATTTCCATCCGCTGAAGGACACGGCGATTTTCCTGGGCATGGTGAGGCGTGCCTACCGGTATCGCCGGGAACACACAGGAGATTGACAAGACCATGGTGCTGGTTGACATGATTAACAGCTGGTTGGGATCAGCCGCTGGTGTCGTCGTCGGCCGTATTCTATCCACCCGTCAGGCGTACTGGCTTGCAGACCGGATCACAGGCGTGATCGGGCGTGATCCGGAGAGTGAATTGATGCAAACCCTGCGTCATAATCAGGCGCTCGTGCGGGGGAAAAGCCCGAATGATCCGACCATGACCGCAGCGGCTCGCCGGCTTCTGCACAATGTCGGTCGCGGCTACGCGGATTGGTTCAAGACCATCTACGCTCCCACAGAAGAGGTCATCGAACGCTGCGTGATCGACGACAACATCTTCGAGACCATCGAACAATCCAAACGGGAAGAGCGCGGCTTGATATTTGTGGGACCGCATATGAGCAGTTTCAACATGTTCCTGATGTCGCTCGGTTCGCAGAACGTGGACGGTCAGGTGCTGACCTATGCCAATCCCCGTGCGGGGTATCGTATTGACAATGCGATTCGACGCCGCTTCGGGTTCGACATCACGCCCATCTCCTTCCATTCGCTCCGTTCGGCGATGGACCGGCTGCGGAGCGGCGGGTTCGTCCTCACAGCAGTCGATCGGCCGGATGTCGGCGGCGAACCACTCACGTTTTTCGACCGGCGTGTCATGCTTCCGGTCGGGCATGCCCGATTGGCGTTGAAAACGGGCGCTCGCATGCTGGTTGGCACCTGTGAAAAGGTGACGGAAGGGCATTATCATGTCAGAGCAGAGCTGATCGACGACCGGGCCACCGGGGACGATCCAGAATCTGTAGAGAAGATTGCCCAGCGTGCCCTGACGTTCATCCAGCAGTACATCAAGGATAGTCCTGAAGAGTGGATGATGTTCCTTCCCATCCATGAAATCGACAAGGCTCAACCCGCCAAGGGGTAGGGAGAAACCTGACGTGGACCTGGAGAAGCGTGCAGAGGAATTGAGACAGGAGCTGCGGAAGCACAATTATCGCTACTACGTTCTCAACGCACCGACCATCAGCGATTACGAATACGATCAGCTTTACAAGCAGTTGGAAGCCCTCGAGGCTGCCCATCCCGACCTGATCACGCCTGATTCTCCGACCCAGCGCGTGGGCATCGAGCCGGCGGAAGGATTCACGCGCGTGCGGCACCCTGCTCCCATCCTCAGCCTGGCCAATTCGTACGATGCCGACGATCTGCGTGCATGGTATGAGCGGATCGGTAAGCTGGACGAACGCGTGACGCATACAGCCTTTCATGTCGAACCGAAACTGGACGGGCTCACGGTCGTGCTGCACTACGAGAACGGTCTCTTCACACTTGGTGCGACTCGCGGTGACGGTGAATACGGCGAGGACATTACCGCCAACCTGCGCACCATCCGCAGCCTTCCGCTGCGGATCCCGGCCGGCGAAACGCCGGCCGACGTGCCTGACCGGCTCGTGGTGCGCGGCGAAGCCATCATCATGCTGGATGACTTTAAAGCCATGAACAGGTCCCTGGAGAAACAGGGACAGAAGACCTTTGTGAACCCCCGCAACACCGCTTCCGGCGCACTGCGCCAGCTTGACCCTGCACTGACAGCGGAGCGGCCCATCAGTCTGCTGTGCTACGCCATTGTGGATGCCGATGGTCCGGTTCCGGGATACCAGTCGGAAGTGATGGACTACCTCACCAGGTTGGGCTTTCCCACTGCGGAACGATGGTCTGCGCAGGCAGAGTCCATCGACGACGTGATTGATGTGTGTGATGCGTGGGAACAGCGTCGATCGAGCCTTCCCTTCGAAGTCGATGGTGTGGTCGTCAAGCTGGATGATCTCGCGCTTTCTGAGTCACTGGGTTTCGTCGGGAAGGATCCGCGCGGGGCGATTGCGTACAAATTCCCTGCGGAAGTTGTGACGACGACGCTGAACGATGTCGGCATCAACGTCGGCCGCACCGGGGTGATTACGCCGTATGCGCAGCTTGAGCCGGTCGAAGTGGGCGGTGTCACCGTGCGTCAGGCGACGCTGCACAATTTCGACTTCATCGAGGACAAGGATATCCGCATCGGCGATCGCGTCCTCATCAAGCGAGCCGGAGAGGTCATTCCCTACGTCATCGGCCCGGTGCTGGAAGCACGCACGGACGATGCAAAGCCTTATCAAGCACCCAATACGTGCCCGTCCTGTGGTGAAATGCTGGAGCGAGTGGAGGGCGAGGTCGCATTATATTGTGTTAATGCAGCCTGCCCGGCGCAGCTCGTGCGTAATCTCGAGCATTTCGCCTCGCGTGGAGCGATGGATATTGAAGGGATGGGCATCAAAATTGCCGCCATACTGGTGGAGGAAGGTTTTGTGCAGGATGTCGCGGACATCTTCTACCTCGACCGGGAGCGCCTGATTGCGCTGGAGGGATTCGGCGAGAAGAAGGTCGATAATTTAATCGCTGCGATTGATGATGCACGGCGACAGCCCCTGGCCCGCTTGATCAACGCACTTGGCATTCGAGGTGTCGGTGAGGTCGTCGCTGCCGATCTCGCACGCGCGCTTGGGACGTTGGCTCGGCTTAAGGACGTGGACCAGGAAGCGCTGGAGGACATCCCCGGTGTGGGACCGACGATTGCGCAGACCATCATTGATTGGCGCCGATCGAGCGGCAGTCAGGAACTGCTGCGGAAACTGAAGGCTGCGGGCGTGTGGCCCCAGTATGACGCAGTTGAAGGTGAGACTGCGGCGACGCTGGATGGATTGACATTCGTCATCACCGGTACGGTGCCCGAGATGGATCGCAATGCGCTCAAGACGTGGATCACGGAGCGAGGGGGAAGGGTGACAGGGAGCGTCAGTTCGAAGACCAGCTACGTCATCGCCGGCGAGAACCCGGGATCGAAGCTGGATCGAGCCCGTGAACTGGGCATCGAGGTCCTGGATTTCCAGGGGCTGCAGTCCATCACAGAACACGGACCACGATGATGTCTTCTCAGAGGTTCAGAACAAGATGACCAACAACGCGCACATCTTCCTGCGTAAGGGACGTGAAAAGTCGGTCCTGCGCCTGCATCCCTGGGTGTTTTCCGGCTCCATCGAGCGGGTGGATGGCACTCCCGGATCGGGAGAGACCGTCGATGTACTCGCAAGCGACGGCACATGGCTCGCCCGCGGCGCGTATGCGCCCGAATCACGCATTGCAGTGCGCATCTGGACCTGGAAAAAGGACATCCTTGTTGATGCAGATTTCATCAAGGAGAGAATGCGTGCAAGCATCCAGCGTCGATCGTCGTTGAAAGACGATGATGACACCACGGCATATCGTGAAATCTTTGCCGAATCAGATGGCATCCCGGGACTCATCGTCGATCGATATGGTTCGATCCGCGTCGTTCAGTTGTTGAGCCCGGGACCTGAGCACTGGCGTGAAGCCATCCTGGAAGAGCTGGCACAGGATGAGGGTATCGAAGCGGTCTATGAACGCTCGGACGCGGATGCCCGCAAGCGGGAGGGATTGGCTCCACGAAGAGGCTACCCATGGGGTGATGATCAACCGCTGCAGGTCACCATTATTGAGCACGGGCTATCCTATCTAGTCGACCTGCAGCACGGGCATAAGACCGGTTTCTACCTGGATCAACGGGAACATCGCAAACGCGTCCAGGGGCTAGACAAACCAGGAGATGTCCTCAACTGTTTTTCATACACTGGTGGATTCACCTGTGCGGCGCTGTCAGCCGGGGCGGACTCGGTCCTGTCCATTGATTCATCTGCAGATGTCATCGACCTCGCCAGGCAGAACGTTGCACTGAACGGGTTCCCGGAAGACCGCTGCAGCTACCTTGTCGGTGATGTCTTTCAGGAACTGAGACGTTTTCGTGATTCACGACAGACCTTCGATACCATCATCCTCGATCCACCACGTTTTGCAGCGACGGCGGCGCAGGCGAAGCGAGCCTCGCGCGGCTATAAGGATATCAACCTGCTGGCGCTCAAACTTCTGCGCCCCAGCGGCACGTTGCTGACGTTTTCTTGCTCGGGTGGAATCAGTTCTGAGTTGTTCCAGAAGATCGTCGCCGGCGCCGCGCTGGACGCCGGCGTGCAGGCACAGATCGTCGAATGGCTTGCGCAGCCGCCCGATCATCCCGTCAATCTGCATGTACCGGAAAGCCGCTATCTCAAGGGGTTCATTATCCGGCTCAGCACTTGAATCAGGGCATGATCTGATACGTCTGGCAGAATCGACGGTTACGAAGGTGAAGCGGTATGACCTACGACGGAAAGCGCTACTCCCAGGCGGCGGAAGCACGGGGCGGGGTACGCTGGCGGCGTATACTGTATTCATGTCTTCCCCTCATCGATACCTGCGCTGGCTGCGCCTTCTCGGTTAACCCTATGAGAATCGGATGCGATCAGGACACGTACAAAATTGTGGAGTTATCCACGGACGGACGAACCCCTGAACGACGGGATCACGTGAGGAAGACCTGATGATCACAGGCGAGCGAATACGGCATGAAATCGAGCGTTTCACCGGGCAGCTCACCGGAAGGACGACGCCGGATCGGGCACTTGTGATTTTCTGGTTCGGGAGTCTGTGGCTCCTAGGTCTGCTTTGCTGGGGATTCTTCCTGAACTGGGGCGATTTCGCTTTTGATTTTCATGACTGGATGCAGGAAGGGGCACGTTATAACCTGCTTGCTGATGCGGTCAGGAGCGGTCAGATCCCACTCTTTATTTCAACACAGCTGGCATCAACCAACCGTTTTCTTTCTCTCAGCGATGTAGTGCTCTCACCTCAAATCATCCTCTTACGCTGGGTCGAGCCAGCTTTTTTTGTATTGATCAACACGTTCATCCTCTACACCGTCGGGACGGCGGGCGTCCTTCTGATCCGGAAACGGTTCAACTGGTCATGCCTTACGACCGGCCTTGTTATGGTTCTCTTTTCCCTGAACGGACATCTTGCGGCACATATTGCCGTTGGTCATAGCATGTGGTCCAGTTATTTTCTGCTTCCTTTTTGGATGCTGCTCCTCTTCGAGCTTTTGGAGGATAAGGCTACACAATCATGGACGGCAAAAACGGCTGGGTTCACGTTTATCCTTTTCCTGCAGGGTGGATTCCATTTCGTCGCATGGATCTTGATGATGATGGCAATCATGATGGTGTTCGCATGGAAACATGCCAGCAGACTGGCCTGGACCATAGCAGCCGTGATCGGTATTAACGCATGGCGCATCCTTCCAATCCACGTTGAATACAGCGAATGGGAGCGATTTTATACAAGCGGCTATGATTCAATCCAACATCTTCTTCAATCGATAACCACCGTTCAGAACCCGATGGATGGATGGAGTGGGGCTATTCCGGCGAGGGGCATCTGGGAAGTGAATAACTACCTGGGTCTTCTGGGGTTCCTATTCGTACTCGTGTTTGGCATGTATGGCTTCTGGATCCGGGCGAATGGTTCTCGAAAAGCAATCCTGGGAGTCATGATCGGGATGACCCTGCTCTCCATGGGGAGAGTGTATCAACCGCTGTTTAATCTACCAATCTCGGTATTTCGAGCCGAGCGCATCAGCACCCGGATGGTCATACTCCCGATTGTGACCGGTATCTTTCTCGCTGGGATTGTGTTTGATGAATGGGTAAAACGGCGGAAGAAGAAAAACGTTGAGGTCGATCTGCTTATGATGGGTGGAATGCTGTTTGTGCTCCATGATTTAATCAACAACTTGATTATCTGGCGTGTCGAGCGGGTACGACTTGCTTTTGACGCCTATCCGGTCAATATTGATGCCCACCTGGTGACCATGACCGATACACCCTATATACAGGCCATACAGACCGGGTTTGCCGTGACAGCCCTGACAGTCGTAATCTTGGTCGGTATGCGTTGTCGACCGTGGAAAAAGAAGACTGCATCCATAGAGGGAACATGCAAATGAAGACGATGAGTAATCCAAAAGGTGTCGTACTGGTGACGGGCGCATCATCCGGATTCGGCCTGGTCACAGCAGAACATCTCGTTGCACGAGGTTACACCGTGTTTGGCACGAGCAGACGTGCAGCCTTCCCGGACCAGGTGTCCACCGATCGGGTCAACATGATCCCGATGGATGTCACCGATGGCGCGTCGATTGATGGTGCGCTGGAGTTCCTCTCTAAGAACGCAGGTCGTCTGGATGTCCTCATTAACAATGCGGGATACGGCATCGCTGGCGCCATCGAAGAGACATCCGAGGAGGAAGCCTTTTCTCAGTTTGATGTGAACTTCTTCGGCGTGCATCGCGTTACCCGCAGGGTTCTGCCTCGCATGCGAGAAGCACAAAAGGGTATCATCATCAACATCGGGTCTATTGCAGGACAGATTGGATTGCCATTCCAGTCGTTTTACAGCGCAGCAAAGTTTGCCATCGAGGGATACACCGAGGCGCTGCGCAATGAACTTCACCCCTTCGGCATCCGTGTTTACCTGATCGTTCCCGGCAATTTTAAAACGGCCTTCACAGCCAATCGGGCCATTGCGAAAGAGGCCCGGAACAGCGACGTGTACGGGGAGGTCTTCGAGCGATGCCTTTCGGTCATCGTTGGAGATGAGGAGAAAGGCGCCGATCCCTCGCACATTGCATCTACGGTCGAGAAGATCATCACGCGCAAACCGAGACGCTTCCGATACGTCGTTGGATTGCTCTATGAGAAAGCATTACTGCTGGTCAAACGCTTGATCCCTTATCACTGGGGTGAGGGGGTCCTTCGGATGTTTTACAAACTATAAAAAAGGAGACCGCACCGATGCGGTCTCCTCTGCTCTTTCCCTGACGAATACAGTCCTAATTCATCTTCGCTTTCATCGACGCTTTCAAGGCGAGATGATAGATCTCTTGAAGCCTCTCTGCGTCTTCGCTTCGATCCGATTCCGCATACCGCTGACTCGCCGTGAGAAGCCCGTTGAGCAAATCCTGATCGATCTCGGCAGCATGTTCGCTGAGAAATGCCTCGATCTCGGTTGTGTCCTGCATCGCCAGGATTTCCTGGGCAAGCTGCAGCCCACGCGGCAGCGACTCCTTGATCAGTTCTGCGATACGCTCTTCCAGCCGCATTAACTTCCCGAACAGCTCCTCGTCCTTCTGTTCCGAGGCAGCCTGAAGCATCGAGCGCAGAACATTCAGGAAGTAATCGTCAATCATGGGTGTGACACGGGCGAGTGCCTGGTCCAGGTCGTCAGCCTCGATCAAGTCCTCGATCAGTGTGGCGATTTGCTGCAGGCGCGCTTGCTCGCGGCGATCAATCTCTTCGGTGATGTCGAGGATTTGTTTGCGGAGGGATTCCAGCCGGTCCTTCTCTTCCCCTTCGCTTTGTTCGATCTTGGAGGAAAGAAGTTCGAAGAAGGTGTAGTCATAGGCGGGACGGACAAGCGTGACGAGCGCCGTCACACGACGTTCATTCGGTGCGTTAATGAGAAGGTCCAGCAAGGCTTCTCTCGTGATCCCATCGCCTAATCCTCGCAGGCTTTCGGTTGCCTTCTGGATTTCTTCCCGCTCTGCGATCAGTTCTTTCCCAAACGTGCTGAGTTCGAGAATCTTCTCCAGCCATGCGGCAAGTGCCTGCTGCATTTCCGGCTCCGTCGTAACCTGTATGGTCAGGCTGGCAAGCTGCATGAACGCATTGTCGATATCGTCGTCATGCTCCTTGATGAACGACTCGAGTTGCTCCTCCGGTGTACGCAGGAGTTCCTCAAAGAGCTGCATCTTGACGCGCTGACTCTCGAGTTCTTCCTTCGTCACTCCATCCGCTTCAAGGATCCGCTCGACGAGACCTTGCAGAGTGAGTACAGCCTGGGGTTGGAGAAGATAGCCCTTGCGCTGTTCGGCATCCAGTTGTTCGACAATGCGCTGGATGAGGCGGCCAATCATGCGTTCCTGCTCATCCTTGTTGACATTCAAGTCGGCAGGAGCATAGGTCAGCAGGAGTTCCTTCTCAGGATCATGGTACACCAGGGGCAAATTGAGCTGGCCTTGAAACCCGCAGGAAGGGCATTGCACGAGGTTCGTCAGACCGGAAAGCAGGCGCGACTTCGCACCAGGATCCTGACTGACGTCGATGATTTGCTCTACTTGCGCTTGAAAGGGGGTCCTGCAATTCGGGCACGTGACTTGTGTTTGCTGGTTCATGCGTTAGCTACCTTCTCTATTTCGAATTTGGAATGGGAAGCGCAAAGCAGATGCACGCCCCCTTGTCGATTTTTTCATTAACCCAGATTCGTCCTCCATGCGCCTCGATGACCGATTTGGTCAGATAGAGACCAAGACCTGCTCCCTGCACCTTGCGTGATGCATCCACGGAGCGGTAGAAGAGGTCAAAAATGCGGGGCACATCCTGGATGGCGATGCCGGGTCCTTCATCGTGGACACAGATGACGAACTCGTCCGGACGAACAGAGCCAGAGACGGAAATCGTACCGCCATCGGGTGAATATTTCACAGCATTGGACAGCAGGTTGTTCATAGCCTGAGTCAGGCGGTTTTCATCACCACTAAGGACGGGGGTCGATTCCGGGAAGTTGAGACGTATTTCGTGCCGGTCCGACTGCGTTGCAAACCGCTGCACGACACGTTGAGCGAGCGATGTGATGTCGACGTCGTCCATTGCGATGGACATCGCATTCGCCTGCAAGCGGGAGGCGTCAAGCAGGTCGTCGATGAGGGAGGCGAGATGATCTGTCTCCTCCTCGATGACGCTGAGGCTCTCCTGGACGGTCTCCGCATCCCAGTCCGCATCATCACGTCGCAGTGTTCCGACATAGCCTTTGATGAGGGCGACCGGTGTGCGGAGTTCATGGCTGATGATGGAAATGAAGGTGCTTTTCAACTCCTCTGCTTCCCGGAATTTGGTGATGTCACGGAGACTCCCGACGATACTGAGGAGTTTTCCGTCTGCCGAGATGGCAGGAGCATAGATGATTCCGACGCTGATGACGCCGCCGGCTTTCGTCTTGAGATCGCCTTCCACATAGAGCGTCGCCTGGGGCGTGAGCGGCCATCCTCCTGCCTCTGCTTCCTTAAGCGAAGGGCCGGGTTCGCGCTTGTACCAGCGGATGACGTCATCATGGTCTTTCCCCAGCACATCTTCAGAATCGTATTCGGTGATGCGGGAACACGCCCGGTTGAAGCGCTGGAAGCGGAAGGACGGATCCATGATGAAAATGCCGTCTGCGGCTGATTCCAGGATGGCATCGAGGTGTTGTTTTTGCTGAGTGAGTTCCGTATACAGACTGGCGTTGTGCACAGCGATGGCAGCCTGGGAGGCGAACTGACCGAGGAGGTTCTGGTCTTCGCGCGAGAAGGGGCCGCGATACGAGCGAAAGACGAAGATCATGCCGATGATGTTCTTCTCGATGGTGAGAGGCAGACCCACGCCGGTGAGGAGGCCCATGGAAGCCGCACGTGTCACGCGCTGAAGGCGGCGGTTGATCTCCGAGAGTTCAAATTGGGACGCATCACCGCGTTCAGGAATGTCATCGAACAGCGGCTGCAGCTCCTTCAGGAAGGGTTCGGGGATGCCGAAGGATGCTGCCACTCGCCATCCCTCTTCCCCTTTGAGCGCGATGATGCCTGCGTGGCCAGCGAGCAGTTCCGTGGAGGACTGGACGATGCGATTCAGCACCCGATCAAGCTCCAGAGCCTCGGTGATGGCTCTGGAGATGTCCAGCAGGTAGTCTCGCTGACGAACACGGTAATCAGGCAGCATCGGGTCTAAAGCAGCTCTTTCTCTGCGTCGGTGACGGCATGTTCAATGATGGTAAGCGCTTCATCCGCAAGGGAGCGGTCAAGCACAAGCGGCGGGGCAAGGCGCAGCGTGCTCTTGCCGCAGCCAAGCGTAATCAAACCGGAGCGGAATGCTTCTTCCTCAACATGGTTGCGGATGTCGGGCGAGGGTTCACGGGATTGCTTGTCTTTGACGAATTCGACGCCAATCATCAAGCCGATGCCGCGTACATCGCCGATGCTCGGATGTCGAACCTGGATCTCCTCCAGGGCGTCCATGACATAGGTTCCCACGTCAAAGGCGTTCGCCATGAGGTTGTTCTCCACCAGGTCAAGCGTGGCGATGCCGGCGCTGCAGGAGACCGGGTTGCCACCGTAGGTGTTGCCGTGCGCACCGCGCGGCCAATCCATGACGCTTTCCCGGGCCATGATGCCGCCAAGAGGCATGCCGGAGGCAATCCCTTTTGCGAAGCAGACGATGTCGGGCTCGACATCCCAGTTCTCGATCGCCCACATCTTTCCTGTCCGACCAACACCAGACTGGACTTCATCGGCGATGAGCAGAATGCCGTACTTGTCGCACAGTTCACGCAGCGCAGGGAAGAAACCGTCCGGGGGCACGACATAACCGCCTTCACCCTGAATCGGCTCCACCAGCACTGCCGCACAATCATCTGCGGGCAGGACGTACTGGAAGAGGACCTTTTCAATGTATTCGACAACGGCCTCCCCGTAGTCTCCACCGGTGTCCCGCAGCAGAGGACGATAGGGATCCGGGAAGGGCGCGTGATGGACGCCGTTCATAAGCGGCAGGAATCCATGCCGGTAAACCGGTTTGCTGGCTGTGAACGCCAGTGACCCCATGGTGCGGCCGTGGAACGCACCATAAAAGCCGATGAACTGCTGTCGTCCTGAATGGATGCGAGCGAGTTTGATGGCAGCTTCAACGGCTTCGGTGCCTGAATTGCCGAGAAAGACTTTGGCAGGCTCGCTGAACGGGGCGGTGCTCGCCACGCGTTCGGAAAACTCAATCCACTTCGCGTGGTAGAAGTCCGAGGAGATGTGCAGGAATTTATCCAGTTGCTGCTTGATGGCATCGACCACCACCGGGTGGCTGTGGCCGGTTGAGCACACGGCAATGCCGGATGCAAAATCGATGAACCGGTTGCCATCAACATCCCACACTTCACAACCCCTGCCATGATCCATCATGAAGGGGTAGGCGCGAGGATACGATGAAGAAATGATCGCTTCATCACGTTTCAGAAGTTCTTTGGTGTTCTTGCCGGGCACGGGCAGGTTTTCCATGTCTTGCGTTCCTCCGTCAAGGATTTGGATGGATGGTATGTACGTATTACGGAAAACAGCGCAATTTGTTCAAAGCAAACCAGCAATGGACTTCCCGCATTATATCATCGCGAACGTAACCGGCACTCTGTGGGAAAGCCCTCGAGACAGGGACAAAAGGCAGGTTAAAAAGCAGGAGAGCCAGGATGGGCTCTCCTGCAGCATGGCATTGTTGAACAACTTACGCCGGGACCGGTGTGCCGCCGTTCTTCGAAGGAACATCCATACCAAACAACTCCTCGAAGGCGTCACGGTCGATTGTCTCAACTTCGATCAGTTTCAGCGCGATGCGGTCAAGTTGTTCCCGGTATTCATTGAGGATCGACATCGCCCGTTCGAAGGCTTCCCGGACAAGTGTACGGACCTCATCGTCAATGGATTCGGCCACGCTTTCTGAATAATCTCGTTGTTCGGAGATCTCGCGGCCGAGGAAGATGAGTTCCTCTTTCTTGCCGTAAACCATCGGGCCGAGCTGCTCGCTCATACCGAGTCGGGTGACCATGGAGCGGGCGAGTTGAGTCACCCGTTCGAGGTCATTGGAGGCACCCGATGTGATGTCGTCGAAGACGATGGCCTCGGCAGCACGGCCACCGAGCAGGAAAGCCATGTCGGCTTTCATCTTGCGGCTGGAGATGAGCGTGCGATCTTCTTCGGGGAGCGCCATGGTGAAACCGCCCATCATGCCCCTGGCGATGATGCTAACCTTGTGGACCACATCAGCCTCGGGGATGACATGCCCAACGATGGCGTGGCCGGCTTCGTGGTAGGCGACGATGCGCTTCTCATCCTCATTGATAATCCTGCTTTTTCGCTCGGGGCCGGCGATGACGCGCTCAATCGCCTCCTGAAAGTCATCCTGTTCGATCACGCGCTTGTTGCGCCGCGCTGCCAGGATTGCGGCTTCGTTGACGAGGTTCTCAATGTCCGCACCGACAAATCCCGGTGTCGCTTTGGCAACCGTCATCAGATCAACGCTCGGGTCAAGCGGCTTGCCCTTGACGTGCACACGCAGAATTTGCTCCCGGCCGCGCATATCGGGACGATCCAGAACGACGCGGCGGTCGAAACGACCCGGGCGGAGCAGGGCGGGGTCGAGGATGTCGGGCCGGTTTGTGGCGGCCATGATGATGACGTTGGTATCCGTGTCGAACCCATCCATCTCCACCAGGATCTGGTTCAGTGTCTGTTCGCGCTCGTCATGGCTTCCGCCGAGGCCAGCGCCGCGCTGCCGGCCGACGGCGTCAATTTCATCGACAAAAATGATGCAGGGCGAATGGCGCTTGGCCTGATCAAACAGGTCGCGCACACGGCTCGCGCCCACACCGACGAACATTTCTACAAATTCAGAGCCGGAAATCGAGAAGAAGGGGACGCCAGCCTCGCCGGAAACCGCTTTCGCAAGCAGCGTCTTGCCCGTGCCCGGCTGCCCGATCAGGAGCACGCCTTTCGGGATGCGCGCGCCGAGGGCGATGAACTTCTCGGGCTCCTTGAGGAATTCGACCACTTCCTGAAGTTCTTCCTTGGCCTCATCGACGCCGGCGACATCGTCAAACGTAATTGTGGGTTGATCGCCGGTAAACATGCGGGCGCGGCTCTTTCCGAAGGACATCGCCTGGTTGTTGCTGCCCTGTGCCTGGCGCAGCATCATGTACATCAGGCCAACGACAATGACCGAGGGCAGGATGTAGGTGGCGACCGTAAGGATGGTGTTCCAGTTGCTGGGCTCACGGATTTCCAGTTCGAAGCCGTCGCGGCGGAGATCCTCCGCCGTCACGCCCAGATCAAGCAATTGTTCGACGGCTGTGCGAGACGGTTCTTTCCGCGAGATGTAGGTCTCGCCGTCTGTGGAATGCAATTCCAGCTCATCCTCATCGACATCAATACGGACAATCTCTCCAGCCCGTACGAGGCGGACGACCTCATTGAAGGGGATCAGCTCTATCTGGTTGCTGGTGTCCCGGAACTGATAAATCAGGACGACAACAATCATGATGAGAATTAAGAGGACAAAGGAATTGCGCCCTCGAGGTGAATTCACAAGAACCTCCTACAAATCATAGGGGAAAAGTCAAACCAAGCATAAATACATCAAAATTATACCGCGGCCAATCGGAGTGGACTAGCTTAAGGCGAAAGCGGGCAGGAAGGATACAGCAGACAGACCCAGAGCCAGAGCGGGAGCAAACCACCGACGGCGATGAAAGCGAGCAGGCCCAGGACGATGGCAGGCCAATCGACCGTCTGTGGCGGCTTTGCGTTTTCCACATCGGCGTCGAGGATGGGAGCGGCTTGTTCGCCAGGCGCATGGGCTTGCTCATGATAAGTTCGCAGGATTTGACCGAATTGATCGGCGGTGCGGTAGCGTTGTGAGGGTTCTTTGGCAAGGGTCTTCTGCATGATGAGGGCAAGCGTTTCTGGCGTGTCCGGGCGGAAGGTGCGAATATCCGGCGGCGCTTGTTCAAGATGCATTTGTGCGAGATCGTCGGCGTTCTTTCCGGCAAAAGGCAAACGCCCGGCGATCATCTCGTACAGGATGATGCCAAGGGAATACACATCACTGGCGGGCGAGGGCGGCGCGCCGCTGGCCTGTTCGGGGGAGAAGTAGAGCGGACTGCCCCACACGACGTCGGCGTGCTCATCGGGCCGGATGGACGCGAGCGCCCGGGAAATACCGAAATCGGTCACCTTCACCCGCTGGTCTTCGGTGATGAGGATGTTGTGTGGTTTAAGATCACAGTGGATCAGCCCTGCCCGGTGCGCATAGCCAATGCCTGCGGCAACCTGGATCATGATTTCCACGGATCGATCGATGGAAAAGGGCCCAGATTCACGCATGCGTGTCTTTAAATCTGAACCGGGAACCGATTCCATCACGATGTAGTAGCGATCGCGATCCTGTCCGAAATCGTGAACGGTCACGAGGTTGGGGTGCGAGAGATTTGCGGCAGCCCGGGCTTCACGGAGGAAACGCGCCGTGAACGCGGAGTCGGTCAGCAGACTTTCACGGAGGATTTTGATGGCGACTTCGCGCTGTAGTTTGGTGTCATAGGCTTGATAGACGTGAGCCATGCCACCCGATCCGAGGCGATGGATGATGTCATAACGTTTGCCGAGACGGTTTGCTTCCATTCGCGTTTTACTCCCGGACTGATTCTAACGGGCATTTTCTCTGACGGCAACCGATGTGAACGCGCTTATAATACGACATCAGGGAGGATGTATGCCGACGGGACGTCTGATCTTCAATCCAGCAGCAGGACGACTGCCTGCGAAGCCCTATCTCGAACGGGCTTCCTTGGTCCTCGGCGAGCATGGCTGGGATGTCGAGTTAATCAATGCTGAGAATCCCTCGAATCTCTTTCCACTCTGTCAACGTGCAGCCGAGGATGGTTGTGACGCCCTCTTCATCGCCGGCGGAGATGGCACGGTGGGCACAGCCGCGAGTGCGCTTGCCGGCAGTGAAACCGCGTTGGGTGTCCTTCCGACCGGTACGGCAAACGTCCTTGCACAGGAACTGGGGTTGCCCCGCTTCGATCTTGTCCACCTTGATGCGTTGGAGCGGGCAGCCAAGGAGCTGGCTACCGGTCGTGTCCGGAGGGTGGATCTGGGCATGTGCAATGAAAAGCCCTTCCTGCTCTGGGCGGGGATCGGTCTCGATGCGAAAGTCGTCAACGCAATGGAACCACGCGAGCGGTGGGAAAAGGCGTTTGCGACGACGCAGTACGCAACACAGGCTTTGTGGGATTCACTGCAATGGAAAGGGCTCGATCTCAAGGCGAAGGCCGGCGGATATGAATGGCGAGGCCGCATGCTCATTTCGGTAGCCTGTAACATTCCTGCCTATGCAGGAGGATTATTGGAGCTGGCACCCGGGGCGAAAATCGATGATGGACTGCTGGATTTCTGGCTCATCGGGGGCGAAACGACGGCAGATACCCTGATGCGAGTCTTTCAAATCTTCCGTGGAACGCATATTGATGCACCGGGTGTCTTTCACTTCCGCGATTCGGAGGCGATATTATCCACAGAGACGGAAGCGTACCTGCAGTTGGACGGTGAGCCGCACGGTCTGGTCAACTCCATGGTCTTCCGCACAGAGAAACAGGCGTTGAAAGTTCTCGTGCCCAGTTCAGGTGAGGCGCGATTGTTTTCGCCGGCAAAACCAGGATGACGCTATGACGATGCCAACACACGATCCGGATTCGACCCGTCCCATGGGCCCACATCAACGACGGCAGAACCGCCGTCATCTTCTGATTGGAGGGCTGATCGGCGTTGCTGTCGCGGTCATCCTGACCATTGTTCTGGGATCGACACGATTCACTCGAGCCGGCGGTGATGTTCAGCCGACAATCATCATGATCATGCCCGATTTTACGGAAACACCGGTTCCCACCCAGCTTGCGGTTGATGCGCCTGGGGAAGAAGAACCTGATCAGGAATCCAGGCAGGACGGGCAGCAGAGTTTCCCGCTCGGGCAGTGGGTGCAGGTTACCGGAACCGAAGGGGTGGGATTAAACCTCCGCAATCAGGCAGGCTTGGACTCTCCCGTTGTCCTCGTCGCGCTGGACAATGAAATCTTCGAGGTGCGGGGAGGACCAGTCGATCTTGCCGACGTGCGCTGGTGGTACCTGGTCAATCCCTACGATGATGCACAGTCTGGATGGGCAGACGATCGATTCCTGGAAACAGTCGATGAATAGAATTGCTCAACCGGCAATCTTGCGCTATAGTCTGTCTGCTTTGAGCGTGATGCCATGAGACCTGTCAACGTCGTTGTCCAGAAAAGCAAGCGCCTGGTCAAGATCACCTGGGACGATGGTCAGGTCCAAACCATCGCATTTGATGCGCTGAGAAGAAACTGCCCATGCGCGACCTGTCAGGCGCTGGACCCGACACGTGTGCTGAACGACGCAGCGATGGACCTCCTCGACGTTCAGTCTACAGGCAACTACGCTCTCCGGTTTACCTGGGGAGATGGGCATCGGGACGGTATCTACACCTGGCAAACGCTTCGATCGTTATCAGGACAGTCGTAAGAAGGTACAACTCGTGAACGATCCGCTGAACGAACTGCTCTCATTTGCTGAACGGTCATACGTTCGTATGAAGGCAGAGCATCTCATCAAGGAATGCCTGACGAAGGGCGACGAGCAGCCGCTGAATAACCTGCTGGAAGAACTTGTGCTTGCAGGTGAATCGTCATTCGGAATCCTCCGGGACGTGCTGGAGGCGATCCATGCCATCCAGACCACGCTCAGTCAGGAAGGACTGGAAGTACGGCAAGGCCTGGTGGAAGCGATGCACGATTTTGGCGTGGAAATGCCCGAACTGACCAGCTCGGATATGGTGGATTCATTCCGCCAGATGTGCAGTCGCAGTCTTGGTCAGGACATTCTGCGCAGCGCAGGCAAACTCGAATTTGAAGACCGGATCTTGCTGGATGATTTATGTTCCGAAGCGGGGCAGAAAGTATCGTTGATCGCCCGGCGGCTTTCGCTTCTCAAGCGATTAGAAGAAGCCGTTCAGGACTGGATGGACGCGATGGCATACGAGGCTGCCCACGGGACGTACGTAGGCTACGAAGGTGATGTCAGCGGGTTGATGACGCACTGAATCGTGGAGAAAGAAGCCGGGAGAGCACACCTGCGGGTGTGCTCTTGTGTTTAGAGGTAGTCGCGCAAATTATGCTCGACGGCATAGGCAGCTGCTTCAGCCCGGTTGCGCACATCCAATTTGGAAAGGATGCTGCTGACGTAGTTCCGGACGGTTCCTTCGCCCAGGAATAATTGCTCGGCAATCTGCCGGTTGGTTCTGCCTTCGGAGACGAGCTGCAGGACATGCATCTCCTGCTGAGTCAGTTCAGAAAAGGCAGATGCTTCTTCTTCCCGAGCGGCCTTGCGGACTTCCTGGAACACACGCTGCGTCACCGAAGGATCGAGCAGGGCTTCGCCTTCACCGACCGTTTTGATGGCATTGATTAATTCATCGCCACCGATTTGTTTCAACACATACCCCGATGCGCCCGCTCGAATGGCGGCGAACAACATCTCATCTTCCGCATAGGAGGTGAGCATGATGACCTTAACCTGGGGATGGCTGGTTGTGATCTCCTGGCAGGCGTCGATGCCCGATCCGCCCTTCAGCCGGATATCCATCACAACAACATCCGGTTTGTGCAGCGCGGTACGTTCAACCGCCTCTCGTGCGGTAGCCGCCTCAGCGACGACTTCGAAATCGGGCTGTTGCTCGAGAAGGGTCCGTAAACCGAGGCGGACAACTTCGTGATCATCTACGAGAAGTATTCGTTGTCGTGACACTGGTTTTCTCCAACAAGATGGTGCGATGATGATGCATTGTAACGAGTTCACCGAGGGGAGGCAATAGCTGTTCCCCTACGCTTCCTTATCACGGCGGAAATCGACAAAACGATATCCGACGCCGCGTTCGGTAAGAATGTATTTCGGATTGCCAGGATCGGCCTCAAGTTTCTTGCGCAGGTAGTTGATATAGAGGCGAAGGTAGTGTGTCTCTTCGCGATACTCGTAACCCCATACTTTCGCCAGGAGCTGCTCATGCGGCACGACCCATCCTGCATTCTGAACAAGGTGATACAGCAGCCGGTATTCCGTGGGTCTCAGGTTGATTTTTTCGCCTTCCACCCACACTTCACGACGATCGAAATCAAGCTTGAGTCGGTCGTCAACATCAATGATTTCCGATGCGGTTTGCCCGGGCATTTCGGTTCGCCGAAGCACGGCTTTAACACGGCTGACCAATTCGCGCGGGCTGAAGGGCTTGGTCACGTAATCATCCGCACCCAATTCCAGACCCCGCACGCGGTCGTCTTCCTCCCCCTTGGCGGTGAGCATGATAACGGGAACAGTTGATATTTCGCGGATCAGACGCAAGGTCTCAAAGCCATCGAGATCGGGCATCATGACGTCGAGAAGGACGAGGTCAGGGAGGTGGTCTCGCAGGCGTTCCAGCGCCTGGGAACCAGAGCTTGCTTCGAAGACCTGGAATCCGTCATGTTCCAGGTTCAGGCGGATGAAGTGAATCATGCGCGGCTCGTCATCAACGACGAGGATTCTACGTCGCTGGCGGCCCGAATCAACGGGATTACTCACGGACAAACCCGATGAGCTCCTCTTCGTCACGGGAGGGGAGAACTTCGATGAAGTTGATCCGGTGGGCGGGCCAGATCACCGTTACCACGGTCTCGTGCAGGTAGGGGAGTTCCTTTTCATCACGGCGCCTTGGGTTGTTGACAATAATGTAGTTGTCAGTAGGAGTCGGAACCTCTTCTACCTCACCCAATACGGGGTCTTCGCCTGTGAGATGGACCAATACGCTGATGGGCATCGTCTTATTTCCTCAATCTTGAGATAAGCTGAAGGCGCATGCGCCCCAGTTGTATGATATCACCATGTCGGATGGGAGTTGGTTCCTGCGGGTTGATGTGGTTCCCGTTGAGCAACGTTCCATTTGCACTATCCAGGTCAACGAGATAGATGATGTCAGGTTGAACCCGGATTTCCGCGTGCAATCGGGAGACGCCTTCATCGTAGGCATCAAATGCGGCAAGATCGGCATCCGGGACAATCGCCTGGCTTTTGCCTGATCGTCCGAGGGTGTAGTTATCCCGCCCGAGGAGTGAAATGACGTCACCGCTGGAGAGCACCCGTAATCCAATCAATGCGCCGCTGGTCAGTTCCGGGCCTTCAGGAACCGTCGGCTTGGTTACCATCGCCTCTTCTGAAATGTCGTCACGGGAGATGGAAACGGTGGGGAAGGGAGAAACGGACACGAGCCGCGCACCGCACTCGCTGCAGTACAGCGTTCCAACAAACTCCTGGTGTTTACAGACGGGGCATTCGATCATGAATCACCTGTCTTGGCAGGAAGAAGCAATGCTCGAGTGCCATACTTCAAGGTCTTTTCGCCCTCGCTCGACAGACGCCGTGTGTGGTTCAGGCGCACAGCTTCATTGAGCGCTGCCTTGGCGAGTTCTTTCTCGCCGTAGGAGAGCAGGTGGGTAGCGAGGTTCTCAAGTCGGCGGGCTGCCTGTTTTACCTGCCCCAGTTCTGCTTCATGGCGGGCTTTCTCCTGGAGGCGGTACATCGCAATTTTGTTCAGCGCATCCACAATGTCGGATTCGGGCGGTTCGGTATCCGGCGAATCGGTGATATCGGAAATGATGGCAAGTGGCAGATCTGTGCAGTCGATTCTCGAACTGAAGATATCACCACTGACATTAAAATGAGCAATGGAGAGCGCGCCCATTTCTGTAATCGGGTGAATGACAAGCTCGAGAAGAACCTCAATCGAACCATCTCTGACGAGGTTCCCGAGCGAGAGCGGGAGGCTGTCTCCCAGCGGGATGGGATCAGGACAAATGCGGAATGCAGAACGCAAATCAAGCTGCTGGCCGATCCCGCCGGCAAGTTGCACGTTCGCTGCGACAACCTGGCTGAGTGAATCGAAGATGCTGTGAAGCAAGTCTGTAACCGCGGTCGGCGTGCTGAGGAAGACGACATTGCCGCCGGTGCGGCTTGCAATTTCGTCGAGTAAGCGGTCATTCCAGTCGGCACCGATCCCGACGCTGTTGATGGAAATGGACTTGTCGTGTGCCTGAGACGCCAGTTCGAGGCAGAGGTCTTCATCGCCATAGGTGCGACCATCGGTGATGAGAATGAGATGGCTGATGGACTCGGTTGTCATCTGCCGCTCAAGTTCAGCAAGACCGGCCTGCATTCCCTGCCCGATTTCCGTACCGCCGCCAGCCTGGAGCAAACTGAGACGTGCGCGTGCGGAATGGAGATCTTTTGACTGATCCGGTGAGACAATCACTTCCGCACGATCGCTGAACGCAATGACCGAAGCGCTGTCGTTTTCATGCAGATCGCCCAGAATGGTCAGAACTGCGGAGCGGACCTGGTCCATCCGCTGGCCACGCATCGATGTGGAGTGGTCGATGACGATGCAGATGTTGATTTGGGGGCGGATTTCAGGGAGGTGCTCGGCGGTGCGGAGTTTCAAGAGCAGGTAATGGACCTGGGGTTCGTCAAGGATGAGGATCTTTCTACGACTGTGCAGTACTTTGCAGCGGAAGCAAGCCTTCTCGATCATCTCCTCTTCCATCGAGAGAAGTTCTTCATCGTATGCAGCACGCGCTTCGGGGTCAATCAGGGTCTGGTACGCTTGCCCGACGTCGAGGAAGATTTCCGTCTCTCCTGGATCGATGTTCCGGTCAGGATGCAGACGCAGGGCAGCCTCTCGGTACGCACGCCGAATCTGTTCCTGCGTGGCGTTTCGAGATACTCCTAGGAGTGAATAATAGTCTTTATCCCCCGACAATGAACTTACTCCTCAAGTGATGGAAAATGGACCAGGATAGCTGTGATGTTATCAGGTCCACCTGCTTCGTTGGCTGCACTCACCAATCGTTCGCAGGCTTCCTGCGGGTGTTTTGAACTGGCGATGATCTTGAGAATCTCCCTTTCTTCGACAACACCCCAAAGACCATCCGAGCAGATGAGCAAACTGGCATTTTCAGGCATGTGATAGGTTTCGACGTCAACTTCAAGGCTTTCGCCCTGACCGATGGCCCGGTAAAGAACGTTTCGCTGCGGATGGTTTTCGGCCTCTTCTTTCGAGAGCTGACCGAGTTCACGGAGTCGCTCGACCAGGGAGTGGTCACGAGTCAGCAACTCGAAGGATTCGTCCCGGATGACATAGGCGCGGCTGTCACCAACGTGGCCAATGGTGAGTTGATTGCCCAACATCGCGACGGTCGTAAGCGTTGTTCCTCCGCCGGGGACGATGTCAACAACATGCCTGTTGGCATCCTGCAGGGCGTCGCGCATGATGTCCAGCAAGGGAGGCATCTTTTCGAGGGACTCCTCATCGAGCAGACGTAAGAAGGTCTCCTGCAGGAAGCGGTTTGCGACCGTACGAACCGAGACCGAACTGGCGATTTCACCTGCACGATGGCCTCCCATCCCATCGGCAACGACGAAGAGGCCGAAGGACGGTATGGTGTTATGGCTTGCCGTATTTCCAAGGAACACCAGCAGGGAATCCTCATTGTGAGAGCGTTCGATGCCGGTGGACTGAGCTGAGCCAACCATGATGGTCCGCGGTGTTTCAGAGAGAGACACTTCCGGGAAGCGATACGACGAATGGGGAAGTTTCGCCACGGGGACGTTTTCACGAGGCTTGGATTTGGTTTGAAAGAGAGACTTTAACTGATTGATTACACTCATGCGTCCATGACCATCCTGGTGTGGTTGTTCAGGTGAGTAAAGCGTAGACCTTGTGATCGGTGGAGCCTACGTAAAGGATATTGTTGTCGATGACAGCGTCGCCGGTAATTGGCCCTTCGGTCTGGAAGCGCCAGCGGAAACGCCCAGAACGTAGTTCCAGACAGTATAGTGCGCCGTCCACCGAGCCACAATACACGGAATCTTCAAACACAATAGGAGAGCTGGTGACCTGGTGTTCTGTCTCGTAGCGCCAGACCTCACGTTTGTTGCGGGCATTGATGGCGTAGATGTTTTTGTCCCCGCATCCGAGGAAAAGCATTCCCTCGGAGAACACAGGGGAGGAGATCGTGGGACCGCCCATGCGGAATCGCCAGATCTGGTAGCCATTCTCTGCCTCGAGCGCATAAAGGGTCCAATCCTTTGAGCCAACATAGATGACGCCGTCCTCGTAGAGTGGAGAGGACGTTGCTGCACGCTTGAGCCGCTTGCGCCACTTCAATTCACCACGGAAATCATAGGAGTAGAAATCGCCGCTCTCACAGCCAAAATAGATGCGCTCGTTGACTGCACAGGGACGGGACCAGATAAAGCCGGATGTCTCCTCCCGCCAGGCGCGGCGTCCGTTCATCATATTCACAACATGGATTCTGCGGTCGTCTGAACCGAAGAAGAGATGACCGTCCGAGATCGTGGGGGAAGACCGGATAGGTCCTTCGGTGTAATACATCCAGACAAGCTTGCCGCGATTGGTTGAGATCGCATGCATGCGCTGATCTTCCGACCCGACGAACACCATGTCGTCATAGACGGCAGGGCGTCCGGTGATGCCTCCTTCCGTCGCATACTTCCAGAGGAACTCGCCGGACTTTGCGTCAAGGGCGTAGAGGTTGTTATCGTAGCAACCGACATAGAGCACGCCATTATGAACGACCGGTGTACCGCGAATTTCATCCTCGCATTCGAATGACCACAACTCCTTGACGTCACTGGAGGAGATGGGGGTTGCGGCGGTGCGGGGATTGATGAGAATGCCGGTTGTCTTCGCGGTCGCTGACAGCGCGTTCTTCATCCCCTCGGCGGTGTGATAGCGATCCTTCGGGTCGTAGGCGAGGGAGCGGTCAATCACCTGATCGAGTTCAGGCGAGACACTGGAATTGATCTCGCGGATCGGGCGCTCGCTGAACGAGAAGGGGGGTTCAATGCGAGGGTCGCGTCGGGTCAGGAGATGATGGAGTGTCGCCCCGAGAGCGTAAATATCGCCGGCCGGTGAAGCTTCGCCGCGATACTGCTCGGGCGGCGAGTATCCCTCCGTGCCAATCATCGTGCCTTTTTGACCCGGTTGAAACACGCGTGCAATGCCGAAGTCGATCACGCGGATATGTTCATGCTGATCGATCATCACATTGGAGGGTTTCATATCCCGGAAGATAATGGGCTGCGGTTGATGATTGTGCAGATAACTCAGCACGTCGCACAACTCAATCGCCCACGTGATGACCTGTTCCTCCGAGATGAAATCGTCATGTTCTCTCAGGATTTGCTCCAGGTTGCGGCCTTTGATGAACTCCATCACCAGGTAGGAGCTGTTCTCGTGAGTGAAGTAGTCAAAAATACGGGGAATGGATGGATGCGATAAGGTTGCGAGGAGATCCGCCTCGCGCTCAAAGTTCTTCACAACCATCTCATACATGGTTGGATCAGCAGCGAGGTTGATCATCTCTTTGATGGCGACGACTTTGGTGACGTTGGGGAAGTGAAGATCACGTCCCTTGTAGACCGAGCTCATGCCCCCGGCTCCAATTAAGCCGAGGATCAGGTATCGCTCCTGCAGGGTGATGCCCGGCTGGAGCTGACCTAACTGGCCGGTTTCCCCATTTTGTCCGTCCAGAGCGCGTGTCGTTCTTCGCATCATCCTTCCGTCGGAAACGTTGTGAGATTATAGCATGATAGCCTGTGTGAGGACTACAAAGGAGAAGGGATGTTCACCTCGGACGCCTCAGGTCGGACGCTTTAACAAGCCCCTGGCAAGCTCGGCGAGGTACGCGCCGGAATCGCCGGCAGGCTGCGCCCGATCGAGCGACTCCAGTGCAATACGTGTATGCCTGTCAGAGGCGTCCCGGGATGCTGCCTGTGCGGTCGTACGATTGATTTCAACCAGGAGATCCTCGGGCGACGCGTGGTCGTTCCACATCTCTCGAAACGATGAGGATTCCGCTCGTGCAGCGAGGACAGGGAAGGTCACTTTCCGGTGGAGCAAATCATCGCCGGCTGGCTTCCCGGTCTGCTCAGGATTGCCCCAGATACCGAGAATGTCATCTTCGATCTGGAACGCCAGTCCCAGATGATGACCGAAAGAGTGATACGCGTGAATCATCGTGGGCGAATCGGCAGCGAGAGAGGCGCCAACCGCTGTGGATGCCGCAAGAAGCGCGGCTGTCTTACCCCCGATCATCATGAGGTATTCATCGAGTGTAATATGCTCTCGTTTCTCGAAGGCGATGTCCAGGTACTGCCCACGCGTCAATGCCAGGCAGGCATCTTCGACCAGCCGGCGGCAGGTCCGCATCCGGGCGGGGTCGATCGGTTCGCGTTCGAGCCCGTTAAGAACGTGAAATGCGAGCGTGTACATCGCGTCGCCGACATTCAATGCCTGCGGAAGTCCCCACCGTTTCCATACCGTCGGACGACCCCGGCGCGTGGCACTTTCGTCCTCAATATCATCGTGGATGAGTGAGAAATTGTGGACGAGCTCGATGGCGGCAGCCGCCGACAAGGCCTGTTCCCATTCTCCACCGGCTGCATCACAGCAGAGCAGCGTCAATAAAGGCCGGAGCCGCTTGCCACGGCTTGACGCAGGATCCAGCCAGCCGAGATGGTAGGCCATCATGTCGTGCATTTCCGTGAAAGGCGGGCGGTTGAGAACCGTCACTTCTTCCCGTAAACGCGTTTCGAGGGCTGCGAGCATGCGGTCGACGAGAGGAGGAGGGGTCATGCCGTCATCCTTGCGGGGAGCGAGTTCAGCGTGGCAATGTCGCAGCATCCTGCAGCAAACATGCTGATGCGGAGTTCGCGGCAGATGCGCTGAATCACAGACGAGACGGCATCGGTGGACGATGCGGCTGCCTTCAGCATAGGACCAGCAAATCCGCCCAGGTCTGCGCCGAGTGCGAGCACCTTGGCCAGATGAACCCCGTTCCTCAACCCGCCCGATCCAATCAGCGGAACGTCAGGGAAGGTTTGAGCGAGATCCCGCACGGCAATTGCCGTGGGCAATCCCCACGACCGGAAGAGCGACGCCGTGAGAGCCTGTTCAGGGCTGCTCGACCGGTGCATTTCCACCTGTGACCATGAAGTGCCACCTGCTCCAGCGACGTCAATGCCGGCCACGCCGCATTCGATCAGGAGCCGGGCTGTGTCTGTTGAGATGCCCCATCCCACTTCTTTCACAAGGACGGGGACAGTCACCGCACGGCAAACGCTCTCGATCTTGCTGGCGAGGTCTTTGAACTCGGTATTACCACCGGGCTGCAACGCTTCCTGGAGCGGGTTGAGATGAAGGACTAGCGCATCCGCATCGACCATGTCAACGGCGAGTGCGCATTCATCCGGGCCGTAACCGTAGTTCAACTGGACGGCGCCAAGATTGGCAAAGAGCAGGATGTCTGGGGCAAAGGAACGTACCTTGAATGTGTCGGCAAGATCGGGCTCTTCCAAAGCGGCACGCTGCGAGCCAAGCCCCATGGCAATCCCGTGTTCCTGAGCCGCAACGGCGAGATGTTCATTGATGCGAGCTGCATCAGATGTGCCGCCAGTCATGGACGATATCAGTATCGGTGCCTGGAGACTCTTCCCGAGAAACGTCGTGGAAAGGTCGACATCAGCCAGATTCAGTTCCGGTAGGGCCTGATGGGGAAGATGGATTTTCTCCAGCCCGGTGGTGAGACCGGAGGCAACATCTTCTTCAAGATTGATCCGGAGATGGTCCTGTTTTCGAATATGGGTGGGCGTAACTTCATCTGTCATGCTGGGTTTCCTAGGTTGTGGGCAGCCCTATGGACGAAACGTGGGGCAGCTTGCATTAAACGTAATCCCTCGATACAATCCGCGCAGATCTATTATCGCATGATTTAAAGGAGTTGACAGATGGCCGACACATTTGAGGAAGTCAAAGGCATCATCGTTGACCTGCTGGGCGTCGATGAAGCAAAGGTAACCATGGAGGCTCGTTTCCGGGAAGATCTCGAAGCCGACTCCCTGGACCTCGTCGAGATGATCATGGCTTTCGAGGAAAAATTCGGCGGAGAAATCTCCGATGAAGACGCGCAGAAAATCCTCACTGTCGGACAAGCAGTCAACTTTCTTGAAAAGCACATGTAAATAGCATCACATTAGAAAACACCCCGGCAAGAGCGTAGCCGGGGCGTTTTTCTTTGTAGTGAAGGATGCAGGCGTGACAACGCGTTATTCCCCAAGAGCATTGAGGGTGGTGAGAATATCATCATCCTCGATGGCTTGCGTTTCCAGGAACGTTTGCATGAACGGCGAACGTCTCATACGCAAGGCCATGGGGGCAACGACGCCCAGATCGCCAATCCGAACGCGTTTCCGGCCATCCGCTACCGTGTACGCACGAGCTGCTTCAAACAGAGTCCACTCCGCCCTGAGAGAATGAATTCCCAATCGATTAATCAACTCAAGTCCAGCTTCCCTCGTTCGTCTGGGAATGGAGGTTTCAGCAAGACGCTCGCGTGTCGTTTGCAGCTCCAGCCGAATCTGATCGGTAAAATCGCTGTATTGCTGAAGGAACATGGAAGGATTGCGTCGGTAGGCAAGAGCACGACGGTACGCTTCATGGCGTTCTCTGCTGTCAATCAGCCCGCGCACAAGGACGCGCAGACCAAAGCGGTCTAACATCTGCGGACGGAGTTTTCCTTCCTCAGGATTCATCGATCCGATCAAGGTGAAGCGTGACCGGTAGGTCGCAACCTGCGAACCGCGATGAACGCGATAAACACCTTGTGCAGATGCGTCCAGCATCGCATTGACGATGTCATCACCGAGCAAGTTGACCTCATCAGCGTAAAGGATGTTGAGATCCGCCCGGGAGAGAATGCCGCGGCGAATACGCATGCGGACGTGCGGTGTGCCTTGGTCGGAGAGACTGCCAATGACATCGTCAAGACGTGCGTTCAGGGGTAATTCAACCAGGTGAACCCGATCGGTAAATGTGAGGGGCTGGCCCTCGCCGTAGCGCTTGGCGCAATCGGGGCAGACCGCATCTATCCCTCCCGTCTCAATATCGTCCGGCAGGCAACCGTAGGGGCAGCGGCTGCGATCGACGTCGGGGAGAAGGGGGGCAAGCCCACGTACAGCCGTGGTCTTGCCGGTGCCGCGCGGCCCGATGAGTAAAACCCCGTCTATGTGGGGATTAAGGATGGTCAACAAGAGCGCCAGTTTCATTTCCTGCTGGCCGACAAGCGCCAGGAATGGAAAATGAACAGCCTCTGCGAAGCCGAGATCTTCCATTGCCGGTACGTCGAGGAAGCGTTTCGAACCGGCGATGGATAAGAGGTCTGTAATTGTATTGACAGATTGAGTCACGGCACACACACCGCTGATCGGTTCAATCCATGTCGTCCCTGAGTTCACCTGCGTCGGTCGTGTGCAGGCGTTCGGGTTCTTCTTCCATCACGTCCACGATCGAAAAGGGAAGCTCGGCCATCATGGGAGGCAGGGGAACGGTGGCAGGGGGGCGCACGCGACCGGGAAAGGGAGGTGGTGTTCGGCGCGGCATCATTTTCTCGTAGACGCGTTTTCGGAGGATGCGTGGATCGCTGGTAAGCCAACCGACATAGATTCCGTCAACATCAAAAACCTGGCGGTCTTTTGTGATCCATCCAATCCACTCGCCGATCGTATTGAAGAGATGGGGGAATACCATAATTGCGACCCAGTCGCCTGGCGTTGAGTAAATCGGAATAGGGCGCTGGGAATTCTTCTTCTTCTTCATACCTTTCACCATTGAACCAAAACCATTATAGATGGAGGTACATCCGCCGCAAGTTGTTTGATGACTTTCACGATACGTCCGAATAGGTCCAGATCCGGTTCACACCGAAGTTCCAGAACATGACGACGGCCACAGCGAGGGCGAGGGCGAGATTTCTCCCCATGACCGTTGTTGTTCCAAAGGTCATTTCAATCACGGTCGCAAGCCATGGACACGACATCACATGTTCAGAAAGGCGGATCATGGGTTTCTCTGAGAAGGCGAAAATCGGCGTTCGGATGAGCAAGCCACCGACGTTGACCAGTGCAAACTGCGCTGCCTGCCGACCGATGGGTTTGCTTCTGGAGTCAGGGTAGGTCCAGTAACGATTCCAGAAGAAGTTTGAGGTGACGGCTGCGATGAAGGACAGGACACTGGCGGCGATGCTCCACATGTAAAGGACGGTCGTCAGGATGTTGAAGGTGCCGAAGTCAACCACGGCACCGATGATGCCGACAACGGAGAATTTGAGGAATCGCGTGAGTTCACGCTTCGAGCGGGGTGAAAGAGGTCTCATTGGCGCCGCTTGAAATCTTCGATGGTACGCGCCAGTCCGGTTGCCAGATCTACACCTGGCTCCCAGTCGAGAAGCGTCCGGGCGCGGGTGATGTCTGGCTTGCGGCGCTTGGGATCCGAAGCAGGAAGCCGGTCCGGCAAAACATCGATGGTTGAAGAGCTTCCGGTAAGACGGATGATTTCCTCCGCCAGTTGAAGGATGGTGATCTCATTTGGATTGCCGATGTTGACAGGAAGGTGTTCATCCGACATCAGCAAACGATAGAGCCCATCCACTTGATCATCGATGTAGCAGAAACTGCGCGTCTGCGTACCATCGCCATAAACCGTGATGGGTTCACCGGCCAACGCCTGGCAGATGAAGTTCGGGATGACCCGTCCATCATCGAGGCGCATCCGGGGGCCGTATGTGTTGAAGATGCGGACGATGTGTGTGTCAAGACCATGATAACGGTGATACGCCATCGTGATCGCTTCGGCGAATCGCTTGGCTTCGTCATAGACGGACCGTTCACCAATGGGGTCGACGTGGCCCCAGTAGTCTTCCGATTGGGGATGGACCTGGGGATCGCCGTAAACCTCGGAGGTGGAAGCAAGCAGGAAGCGCGAGTCGTGAACCCGGGCAACACCAAGTGCGTTATGCGTACCAAGCGCACCCACTTTGAGCGTCTGGATGGGGAGCTGCGGATAGCCATAGGGAGAGCGTGGATTGGGGCTCGCCGGCGAGGCGAGATGCATCACGGCATCGATTTTACCCGGCACAAAGATGAAGTTGGATACATCATGTTTGAAGAATTCAAAATCTTCGCGTCCAAACAAGTGTTCGATATTTTCAAGACTGCCGGTAACCAGATTGTCAACAACGACGACGTGATGACCCTCTTCAAGCAGCCTTTCACAAAGGTGGGAGCCGATAAAACCTGCGCCTCCGGTGACAAGTATCCTCAAGATAATCCTCCTCGCGACCAGATCAAGACGGGATCAGGGAATCCAGTCAATCGTTTGAACCTGCGCATCGCCCGTGAGACGTTGCCCCTGACCGGAAGTCGCATCCACCATCCACAGGTCGCCGCGATAAATCAGCGCGATCAGTACGCCGTCCGGCGACCAGTGAACGCGTTGTGGCTGTAGTCCGGTCTCCCCTTCCGGGGGAAACAGCGTGTTGAGGTTGCTTCCATCCCGATCCATCACGCACAGTTGATAGGTGCTGTCCTCGCTTTCCAGGGGAGAAAGCGATTGAAGGAATGCGATGCGGGAGAGAATTTCGCCGTTCGGCTGTGTGTCCGCCGGTGAGACAACGGGCTGAGCAAACATGCCGGTACGCTCCTGCAGCGTGAGAGCCATGTGATCCTCAGCCTGGAGCGCCACCAGGTTGAAGACGGGAGAACTGTCGGCTGTTTCCAGGCCAATCGGGGCGCCGTGATCGATGAAATACAACGTCTCGTTGTCGTGGCCCCACGCGACGCCTGTTACCCACGCCCAGTCACTCAACGTCTGGAACGATGTTACACCGACGAGCTGTGCCGAGGATTGGCCTTCAATATCCACCAGGCCGATCCCGTCTGCTCGAGCGTAGGCAAGCTGGGTCCCCGTCCAATCCCATGCGTACTGGGTGCCCCACCAGCCGTATAGACCACCCGCATTGGGTTCGAGAATGGTGGCGGGAAGCGAGATGCGCCCATCCGAATAGACGCGGATGAGAATGAGATCGTTATTAGCCTGCCATCCCGGCGGGGAGGGGCTGGGTTCGCTGGTAGAGTAAGCAACAAGCGATGCCGTCTCGGACGGCTGCCATTCCGCAAAGTGCACAATGTTGACGGCGCCTGTTGCAATGGGCTCTGCATCGGGATCAGTGAGCGATAGAACCCAGAGGGAATTGATTTCATCTTCCTCGGTGACCCTGGTATAGAGCAACCATTCACCGTCAGGCGATAGTTCGAGAACGCGCCCGTCAAGATCACCTGAGAGCGTTAAAGGACGGCGGTTGCTGGTATTTCCTTGAACAAGCCAGGCATTTCCACCCGTGGCGTAAACGAGCATGCCTTCGATGGGGAGGGCGGCGTATGCGCTTTGTGAACCAATCATGACAATTTCGGGAACGGCCGGTTCAAGGACAACGTTCTTGATGGGAGTCCGAAGGATCTCGACACCTTCCTCTTCCACTATGCGATAGGTAATCTCCTGCAAGCCGTTCGTACCCGGTTGTATCAAACGACGTTCTCCTTCAGGAAGCGCTTCGTTGCGAATCGTTTGGGATTCGAACGGAATGGGGACTTGCTCGATTTCGAACCGCTCCGTTACTTCAATGATGGTGATACGCGTCCCGTCTGCAAGGACGGTGTAGCGGGGAGGGTCGACCTTATCCAGGGATGACGTCTCCCAACCGGATGCATCAAGGGCATCCTGGACGGTCGAGCCTGCAGGAATGACAACGTCCATGAGGTCTTCGCCTTTTTGCAGTGAGACCTGAATCGTACCTGCTGTCGCCGATGGCGCGGAGCAGGCTGTCAGTAGGGAGACAAGAATCAGGAGCGGTAGAAGGCGCTTCATTGCTGGTCACTTTCCACGCTGGTATAATGCAGCCGGTTATCGCAGCTCGCCAACAATCGCCATCTCTCCGTTTCCTACTGCGATGGATGTGACTCGGATGCCGGTTGCAAGTGATCCGAACGTCCCTGTAAACGCTTCTGTCAGGAGGGCGGAGATGGTTTCACGAAGTGCATCCGGGGCGGGGATGGGGCCAATTTCGGCGCCGGTCAAGGCAAATTCCACCTCACCATCCGGGGTGATTTCAGGGGTGATGGACAGCAAGATGTTCGCTCGAAGCGGTCCACGCTCTGTTGTGCCATACACCTGAACAAGATCTTCCCGCAGGTAGACCTGCGGCTCGGTCAGGACCGCACTCTCCTCCGTGTCCAGCTTCGAGGCCAGGAAGGAGGTCAACTGCGTTTCGTTCAGGATGACCATAATCTGACCTTGATTGACAGCAGAAGACAGCGCTTGCTGCCAGGTACGGATGAGGTCTTCGGATGCGGATGCTTCCGTGGGGATCGGAGGACCGGGCGGTTCTGGACCGCCGATATCGAGTTGACAGGCGACCGTCGACAACACAAGCGACAGCAGCATCAGGATGACCATCTTAGACGAACGGATGTGAAGGCTTGGACGAGACAAAGGGAACCTTCCTTAAACACGAGATCGACGCTGATTATAGCACGGACAACGAATTGCATAATGCATCTGACGAAGCTCCAACGCTCGAGGCACGCATCGAAGGACTCCTGTTTGTGTCAACCGCGCCAGTGGGTGTTTCCCACCTGGCGAAGGCGCTTGATACGACCAATAACCGGGTCGAGAAGGCCTTACAAAGCCTGGAAGAACGGTATGGCTGTCGGGGGATTAAACTGCAGCAGACCGGTGCAGGGTATCAACTCATCTCAACTCCTGAAATAGCATCGGACATCGAACGCTTCTTTGAGCTTGAAAGCACAACGCATCTGACACGAGCGGCGCTGGAAGTCCTCTCCATCGTGGCCTATCTGCAACCCGTCACACGACCGAAGATCGATTCCATACGCGGAGTCAATTCCGACAGCTCCCTGCGCACTCTGCTGCGGCATGGCCTGGTTGAAGAACTCGGTCGAAGCGAGGGACCTGGCAGACCTATTCTCTATGGCACGAGTCCCGATTTCTTGCAGCATTTCGGCCTGACATCGCTTCAAGACCTTCCGGCGATCGAGCTCGAGATGCTAGATGAGGCGAGCAGCATGGAACCCGGCGCGGATGAGATGGATGAGCTAGGCGACGAATGACGACACAACGCCTGCAGAAAATCCTTGCCGCAGCGGGTTACGGCTCTCGCCGGGCCTGCGAGCAAATCATCGCGCAAGGACGTGTAGTCGTAAACGGTGCCACAGCAACCCTCGGTCAGAAGGGCGATCCTCTTCAGGATGATATCCGTGTGGATGGTAAACCCCTCAGAAACGTTGAGAGGAAACGGTACATCCTGCTCAACAAGCCAACCGGCTATCTCTCATCGCGGCGCTCCCAGGGGGGACACCCAACGGTCTTGAAACTCGTAAAGGCAGATGAGCGGCTCTTCCCCGTGGGGAGACTGGATCTCGACAGTGAAGGCTTGATGCTTCTGACCAATGATGGGGAACTAACCAACCTCATTACCCATCCCAGATATGAAATTGAAAAAGAATACCTGGTCCAAGTGAGGCAGCAGCCAGACGAAGCACAACTTGACGCATGGAGGGAAGGCGTTGTGCTGGAAGATGGTGAGCGCACTCAACAAGCCAGCGTTGACCTTCTGACGGGGCAGGGCGGGCGCCATGTCATTCGTATCGTTATTCGCGAGGGGAAGAAACGCCATATACGGCGAAGTGCAAAAAGCCTCGGGTTGAACGTGGTCTCATTGAAACGAATCCGCATCGGACCGCTTACGCTGGGTGACCTAGCGAGTGGTTCATGGCGAGAACTTGATGAGGCGGAAGTCCGGCAATTGCGGACATCCATCATGCCAATAGCCGGTCGTGGCAAGAGTGGGAGGTCTAACCGGTGAGAACCGGGAACGACGACCAACAATCTGAACGGGGAAATGTACGTACATTTCCCTAAATCCAGTACAATCGGGCTGCCCGGGGGGATGGAGAAGAACGCCAGATCGAAAGGAGAGCGAATGAAGCTGCACGAATACCAGTCAAAACAGATGTTTTCGGAGCATGGGATCCCCATCCCGCGTGGGCGGATGGCGCTGAACGCGCAGGAAGTAAAGTCCATTGCAGAGGAACTGGCTGGACGTGTGGTGATTAAATCGCAGGTTCTCGTGGGGGGGCGAGGTAAAGCCGGCGGAATCAGGCTTGTGAACAGCCCCGAGGAAGCAGAAGACGTCGCGACACAACTGTTGGGAATGCGGATTAAGGGGCTCCCGGTTCGCCGCTTGTTGGTCGATGAGGCTGCGGAAATCGAGACGGAGATTTACCTCGGTGTCACAAATGACCGTTCTGCCAGATGCCCGGTGATGATTGCATCGGCGGAGGGCGGCGTTGAGATTGAAGAGGTCGCACGTGTGACACCGGAAAAAATCGTCCGCGTATGGATTGATCCTCTCCTCGGGATGCGATCATACCAGGCGCGTTTCCTGGCTTCGAGTATCGGTTTGCCAAGGAAACATTGGAAGGCGTTCACGAGGATTACCAAGGGCTTGTTCGAGACCTTCCTGGACAGCGACGCCACCCTCGCAGAGATTAATCCGCTCGTCATTACCGGAGATGGGCGATTACTTGCTCTTGATGGGAAGATGGTTCTGGATGACAACGCGCTCTTCCGGCATGTAGAACTGGCTGAAATGCGGGATATTGACGAAGAGGAGCCGGTCGAACGCGAAGCCCGCAAGTATGGATTGTCCTATGTGAAACTGGATGGCGACATAGGCTGCATGGTGAATGGAGCCGGGCTCGCGATGGCTTCCATGGATGTGATTAAGCTGTATGGCGGATCGCCCGCCAATTTTCTTGACATCGGTGGTGGAGCGGGATCGGAAAAAGTCGCAGCAGCACTCTCCATCATTTTGAAGGACCCATCGGTCAAGGCCGTTCTCTTCAATATCTTTGGCGGCATTACACGCTGTGATGAAGTTGCTCGGGGAATTCTCTCTGCGCTCAAGGAGATCAAGACCGATGTGCCTATGGTTGTGAGGCTGGTGGGCACAAATGAAGCGGAAGGAAGACAATTGCTGGCGGACGCGAACATGGTGACCGCAACCTCGTTAGCTGATGCGGCCAAGAAGGCTGTCGCGCTTGCAAAGGAGAACAGCGCCTCATGAGCATCTTGATTAATCACCAGACACGGCTCCTTGTTCAGGGCATCACAGGTCGCGAGGGCATGTTCCACACCGCTGCGATGATCCAATACGGAACCAAGGTTGTTGCCGGCGTGACGCCCGGGAAGGGCGGTGAATGGGTGCAGGACGGCAAGGTGCCGGTCTTCGACACCGTGCAGAGCGCGGTCAATGCAACAGGGGCGAATGTGAGCGTCATCTTTGTGCCTGCACGATTTGCGGCAGATGCCATGCTCGAGGCGGCTGACGCAGGTCTCCCGCTGATTGTATGCATCACGGAGGGAATTCCTGTTCGAGACATGATGACTGTAAGGCACTATCTCGACCAGAAAGGTTCCCGCCTGGTCGGTCCGAATAGTCCAGGTTTGCTAACCCCAGGTCAATGCAAGGTCGGAATCATCCCCGGGCATATTGCAAGGAAGGGTGATGTTGGAATCGTTTCCCGCTCGGGTACATTGACGTATGAGGTGTTGTATGCGCTCAACGAACACGGCATGGGTGTTTCTACCTGTGTGGGTATAGGGGGTGATCCGATCATCGGGACGTCCTTCATGGATGTACTTGAGATGTTTGAAGCGGATCCCCACACTGAAAAAGCCGTATTGATTGGTGAAATTGGTGGGTCGGATGAGGAACAAGCGGCAGATTTCATCAGTGATCATATGACCAAACCAGTCGTAGGCTTCATTGCAGGCCAGAGTGCGCCTCCAGGCAAACGGATGGGGCATGCCGGAGCGATCGTCGAGGGCGGTTCAGGACTGGCAAAGGATAAGATTGAGGCATTAAAACGTGTTGGAGTATCTGTCGCGGATCATCCGGAAATGATTCCGGAATTGCTTGATTAGGCGGCTTCATCCAGGATCCAGTGCAGTTGGTGCAGCTTGAAAGGTGCTATGGCAGGAATACGTATCATCTCAGGCAAAGCGAAAGGGAAACGCCTCCAGATGGTACCGGGAGAGATTGCGCGACCGATCCCGGACCGGGTTAAGGAAGCATTGTTTAACATCATCGGTACGGATATCAAGGAGGCGACTATTCTCGATATGTTCGCCGGTACAGGAAGTGTTGGCATCGAGGCGCTCAGCAGGGGGGCAGCTAAAGCCACGTTTATTGAGATGAACCGGCTTGCCCTTAAAACGGTGCGTGAAAACCTGGCATTAGCAGGATTCACCGACCAGGCAACAATCATTCCGGGGGATGCGTTCCGGCTGCTGCGAGGCAATGCGGCTCATGGATTTGATTATCTTTATATCGCACCTCCCCAATATCAAGGATTATGGAAGGATGCGATTCAGGCATTGGAGCAGCATACAGACTGGATGAATCCGGACGCCTGGGTGATTGTGCAGATTCATCCACGCGAATACGAGGAGTTGACACTCGACGTCCTGAATGAATTCGATCAGCGGAAGTATGGCAACACGTTGCTGGTTTTTTATGAATACATCATGAAAGAGACAGGTCGAGAAGAGGGTTCATGATGTACGGGGGGAAAACACGATCTCGATTTCCCCATCATCCGTAGTACGGGACAGGGCCGAGAAGACGGATCGAGCCTTGAGAGCGTCCTGTGCCGCGTTGAGCAGTACAGGGATGTCTTCCATGAGGGGCACATCGTTCAAGTTGTTTAGCGAGATCCAGACCAGGTCTCCTTCAGGAGACGCAGGGGGAATGTTCCGATGACTGGCTGTGCCGGCGTAGATATACAAGCCAATGCCTGGAGAGGGTTGGGGGATGTCGATGATCAACGTGCCGCACAGTCGTAGATCCGGCAGGTCCATGCCGGCTTCTTCCCTCAGTTCCCTGTGGGCGGCTGTGAGTGGGTCCTCTCCTCGCTCGACGTGCCCTCCAAGACCATTCAGGCGCCCGGACCAATTCCCCTTGGAGGTGCTGTATTTGAGAAGCAGGACCTCATTCTTGTGGAAAACAAAGATCAAAGTACGGGGGATGATGTGGTAACGTTCAGGTTGAATGTGTTGATCATGGGGGCTCATGGCACATCACTCGGGCGCAACGGTCAAGACAGGCGATGAAGGAAAGGGTTTTCAAGCATTCTCTCTGCCCGACGGATTATACACGATTCCACCCCGGTTCTCTCAACCCTGATTGTCAGGTTTGGGTCAGAATGCTGGTTGCTGTTACGCCCTCTGCTCGCTATAATCTGGATGCGTATTTTCACGAAAGAGAATTACAAAGGAGAAGATGATGAGCGATCCACTCGATAAGATTACGGAAGGTAAGGATCTGGTAGGGAAAATCAAAAATTGGCTCTCCGGATTTGTCGGTTACATCGATCGTGAAAACCGCAGAGATGCCGACAAAATGATGCGTGAGCATATTGCACTGCAGTATGAGACGCAGTGGAACCGGATTTCCGAGATCCAGCGCCGGCTTGTCAGTGAGGGAAACCTTGAGCTGGTGGACGATCTTGAGGCCGCAGCCATCAAGCTTCGCACATTCATCGACCGCGTGAAGACGGCCTCCTATGGCTATGCAGGCTTCTTCGACGCTGTTCGAGTTCAAAGTGAAGAACTTGAAAAAATCTATGCCTTTGACATCGCTCTGTTAGAGGGCGGCGATGAGATTCAACGGGCGATCGACAACGTAGACGTTTCATTGGGGACGGATGGGGCTCCTGCAGCCATCCGGCATCTTGTCTCCGTGTCACAGCAAGCGATCGATGCGTACAACGAACGCGATCAAGTTATTCTCTCGACCGAAGCCTGAGACGCCGGAAAGCATAAGGAGTAGTAGACATGGCAAGAATTTTCGATGTTGTTGAATACACGGATGAAATGCGGGATGAAATCGTCCATCGCTTCCCGGAAACGGGAGCAGGCGACTTCCGCATTGGCAGTCAGGTCATCGTCCGGGAATCACAGAACGCCGTGTTTTTCCGGGACGGGAAGGCGCTCGATACGTTCAGCGCCGGACGGCACACCATCACAACGGCTAACGTGCCGCTTCTCATCGACCTGATCGGTAAGGCGTTCAACGATCGCTCACCCTTCACTGCCGAAGTGTACTTTGTGTCCATGCGTGAATTTGCAGACCAGAAGTGGGGAACACCACAACCCATTCTGGTTCGAAATCCTGGCATGGGTCTGGGCGTGGCGCTGCTCCAGGGGTATGGAACGTATTCGTTCCAGGTATCCGATCCCCAGCAGTTCGTAACACAAATCGTCGGTGCGACCGGGGCCTATGCCACCCGCGATATTCAGAACCGACTGCGCTCCATGCTGCTTTCGAAGCTGCAGGATCTCCTCGGTGAGACCACAGAGGCAAAGAGCGTTCCAGAATTGATCGCTCTTGTCGAGGAAATGGGCGCTGCAGTACGCGCCAAGGCGCAGGATGATTTCAAGGCGATCGGTCTGACCCTCAAGGCCTTCTACATCGAGAGCCTGAAGCCCTCCGATAAGTCTGCAGAAGAACTGCGCGCGATGGGCATGCTCGACATGACAACCTACACGCAGTTGCAGGCGGCAGACGCCATGCGTGACGCTGCACAGAATCCGTCAGGCGGCGCCGGCCTTACTGCAGGCATCGGCGCGGGCATGGGCATTGGTGGCGCGATTACCGATGCCATCAAGTCAACCCAGACTGGATCGGCAGCTGGCGGTGAAGCCGCAGCTGCAGCCGTTCCGGACGTCATGACACCGTCAGAAGCCGCTTCGTACCTGAAGGTGGCGGAAGAAGATGTCATCGCCGCGATTGAAGCGGACCAGATTAAGGCCAAGAAGATTGGCAACGCATACCGGATTAGCAAGGATGCGCTGGACGCCTTCCTGAACGGCTAATCGGCACTTCAACGCTGAGAAACGAACAAGGAGCGCAATGCCGCGCTCCTTGTTTGCGATTCAGAAGGGGGGAAGAGGGTCACGTCTCTGCTTCAAACCCACGCTTTGAGGCAAGGGTTGCGATTTCCTCGGTCGAAAGACCACCTCGCCTGGGTAAATGTTTGAAAGCGTTTTTCGCCTTTTTCGCGTGAACGGCAGCGATGGGAGCCTCATCAATGTCGACGATGACATCATCGTTGACAAATACGACCAGGGGCTGTGCGTCGATGTCATCACGGTCTGGAAAAGCCCATTGTAGCACCTTGTTGAGCTCTCGGACTTCGCGCTCAGCTGTCTTCACGACATTTCGGATTTTCTTCTTCCTCGGGCGCCCAAAGAGGCCTTTCTGGCGCTGGGAGTAGAAATGTCCATTGGCGTAGGTGATGGTGCCATTAATCTGATAAGCGAGAATAGCGGCAGTACCCGATGGGCCGAGCAGGGCGTGATCGGTATTTAAGGTGTAGTGGAACAGCGCGTGGCTGTTGCTCAAGCCCTTGAAGCTGTCGGCGAGAACCTCGTCGGGGCGCGGGCTCTGGCCATATTTTGCAAAATACACCGAACCCGCCTGGGTCACGATTGTGCCCGCGGCTGCCAGGCCGATCAGCATCGGAACAGTTTCAGGATCACGGCGAAGCGAAATGACGAACCCGATAACCAGCAGCAGCATACCGCCAATCATGGCGTATTTTCCGAGGTTTCCTCGACGCTTGATTTTCTTTTCGTGAATGAATGCCTGCATGAATCCTCCTGCGAATGATGGCGTTGCTTGAAGTTACTGTACGGTAAGCCGGTCAGAGATTGTCCCTTCTAACTCGGCGAGCAGATTGGCTTCCACCGCCTGTCGTGCACCGCGAATGGCGCTGACCAAGGCTCTGGCATCAGATCGTCCATGACCGATAAATACAAGACCTTTTACACCGAGAAGGAGAGCCGCTCCGTGTTCCGAGGGGTCCAGAAGACCGGCGATGCGTTTGAATGCCGGCTTGAGGAGAAGGCCACCGACTGTCGCCAATGGGTTGCCTTTGATCTCTGTGCGCAAGTTCTTGAAGATATACTTCGCCATCGCTTCGCTGGTCTTGAGGAAGATATTTCCGTAGAAACCATCTGTGACAATGACATCCGCAAAACCCGCGTACACTTCCTTCGGTTCTGCATTGCCGACGAAGTTCAAATCAGACGCTTCGAGCAACGCAGTAGTGTCTTTGACCAGGGTATTCCCTTTGCCGCGTTCCTCTCCATTTGAGAGAAGGGCAACGCGGGGCGCCTGCTTGCCCAGAACACTGCGCATATACATATCGCCCATCAAGGCAAACTGAAGCAGGTACTCGGGTTTGCAGTCGGCGTTGGCGCCAACATCTAGCACAATCGCTTTTGAGCCTCCAACCGGGAAGACCGGGGCAAGGGCGGGGCGTTTGACGCCGCGTATACGTCCCAAACGGAAGAGGGCATTTGCCATTGCGCCTCCGGTGTTGCCGGCAGTCACAAAGGCATCCGCTTCGCCAGCCTTGAGCAGTTCCATACCGACGGCCATCGAACTCTCCGCTTTCCCCCGGGCGGTACGGGCCGGCTTATCTGTCATCTGCAGCACTTCTGGAGCATGCACCACACGAACGGCAGAATCAGGGACATTCATCGCGTCAAGGCGTGGTGATAGAAGCTCCTCTGGACCAACAAGCAGGATGGTGTCGCCCCATTTCTCAGCGGAGCGAACGGCTGCCTCGATTTCAGGCTCGGGGTGGGTGTCGCTTCCCATCGCGTCGAGAACAATCCGCATCGTGCGAACTCCTTCTATAGCAGTCGAATTACGGCGTGCGTTCATTATGCCATGAACCATGCCGGAGCATAAAGGTCAATTCATGTACGGCTATGGGTTGACATCCTTCACCTCTGGGCTATAATACCTCCGCTCAACCAGAGATGCGCTGGTGCTGGAACTGGCAGACAGGCATGGTTGAGGGCCATGTGCCGCAAGGCGTGCGGGTTCGACTCCCGCCCAGCGCACCACAAAGGAGCTGCGATCGCAGCTCCTTTTCGCGTTGCCTGGTCCTTCTCTAGGGATCTGGAATGAAGAGCTCGATGAGGATGTCCTCCGGTCGAACCGGGAGCATGGAGGCGGCAAGGCTGCTGAGTTCAAGCGGATCAACCGATGTATAGGCATGCTCGGGGATCAACCCGATCAGGGAACTGATGTCGAGATTTGCACTTACAGAAAAAGCATTGTTGGCCAACTCGGAGAGAATTTCAGATTGCATCTTCAAATCCGCAGAGGGATCGTCAGACAGCAAATTCAACACACGAACGATCTGGGATCCCGAGAAGGAATCCCCATCCAGCGTCACCCCTCCCAGAAAATCCAGGCCTGATTCAAGGGCGACTTCATCGAGCACGATGTGGACATTGGCAGGATGGGGGGCGAGTAAATTGACGGATGACAGGAAGGGTTCTTCAAGGCCACTCCGGGAGGAAAACTGGAAAAGTTCCTCCAGGGAGGGTGTCGATGGGCCTGCGAGCTGCAAGTCAACGGGGATCCCGAGAAAATGGATGTAGCGACCAGAATGATGGAACTCGATGATCCAGACCGATCGGAGTGTCGGCGTGGACCCTGTCAATGAGTCGACGCCGATCAGCAGTGCGACATCGTTCTGTCTGGATGGTGCGGCTTCTGCTTCCGGGAGATTGACTGCGACCGGTGTCGGGGCGTTGCCTGAATCATTCACATCGCGCGCAACCCGCCTCAGGAATACACTGAGCATCCCGAGGATGAAGCAGGCGATGAGAACGATGAGAAAGGGCGAAACGCCGGAACGACGATGCATGGTCACCTTAAAGTAAGACACCCGGATTCTACTCCGGGCGTTTCACCTTCGCAATTGCTGAGAGACATGCTAGCCGATGAGCAGCAAGATCACTTTCCCTGCGAATGATCCAAGGAGGAAGGCGGCAACCCCGCCAGCAATGTAGGGGAGGTAGGGCATGGTTTGCTTGAGCAAGGGCTGGAATTGAAGGCTCTTTTCAAGCAGGTTTGCAATGCACTTCCAGAACACAACACGGAACGTCGTTGTGGTATTCACCATCATGCACCTCACTTCGATGTGCTCATCCGCAGCACATGACCCCGATCGTCGGCAGTAACCCGCACAATGCGCGGTATGCTGCGCCCACCTGGCAGTTCTGCCTTGCCCTTGTAGGTCAGAATGAACTGCTCAGTGTTCCCCGACTGGCGAACGGTGGGCTGGACGCCTTCCATTTCTGGAAACTGGCGCCGAACCTTCCTGGAAATCTTCTCAATCTTGGCCTTGTCCATGTTGTTCCTCATCCAATCGCCACTCTTCGGCGCAGGAATGTGGGGAGATCGAGGTTGTTGGTGTCAACGACCTCGTTTTTCGCAACACTGCTGATGGCGACCGTTGATGCACTGCCAGCGGTCACAGCATGGCCTCCAACACCGGTCACGATGAGGATAGCCTGCGCACGATCCTTCATGCCCGGGTCCGTGGTCGCCCCGAGAATGATGTCGGTTTCCGGGTTTAATTGTTCGCGTAGAGTGGAAACGGCCTCGCTGATTTCGAACAGGGTGAGATCATCTCCTCCTGTAAAGTGAAGCAGAACGCCGCGAGCGCCCTCGAGATTGTCGATATCAAGCAGCGGATGGCGGATCGCCTGCGAAATGGCGGTAGCTGCCTTGTTGTTGCCGGCACCCATGCCAATGGCCATGAAGGATCCACCGCCTTTTTGCATGATGGTGCGAATGTGGGCGAAGTCCACATTGATCAAGCCGGGCCGCGTGGCCAATTCGGAAATACCCTGCACACCCTGGCGGAGGACATCATCCGCAAGGCGGAAGGCAACTTCAAGGCTGATGTCTCGAGGGACAATCTCGAGCAACTTGTCATTCGGGACGGTGATCAGCGTGTGCGCATGCGGTTGAAGACCTCGTACACCTTTCAGCGCATTCTGAGAGCGCTTGCCCATTTCAAAGGTGAATGGAAGGGTGACAATCGCGACGACCAGAATGCCCAATTCACGCGCGATCTCTGCGGCGACGGGGGCAGAACCGGTCCCGGTGCCGCCGCCCATGCCTGCTGTTATGAATACCATGTCTGCGCCTTTTAGCGCTGATGCGATTTCATTTGCGCTCTCCATGGCGGCAGCGGCGCCAATACGCGGGTCACCGCCGGCGCCAAGCCCGCGGGTCACGCGTGGACCCAACTGGAGGCGAGTCGGTGCGAGGCTTGAACTGAGCGCTTGCTGATCGGTATTCGCTGCGATGAATTCGACTCCCGTCAGGCCGAGTTCAATCATGCGGTTAATGGCATTCGAACCCCCACCGCCAAGACCCAGTACCTTGATGCACGCTTTTCCGAGATTCTCATCGCTCATGCTGTCTTCGGGAGGGGACAGGGGTCGGGTGTCCATCTGATTCATCATTGCTGCACCTGCTTTTCTACGATTGATGCCTGCGCTGCTGCATTCAATGCGGGGATGGTAGAACGGTCAAACCACGATACTTCGACATTCGATCGGTGGACTTTCTCCTGGATGCTGCCCGTTGCTGGTTGTGCGGAAAGAATGGTGATGCGCTGGCAATTCTGAACGGCATCGATGTCAAACACGATGCATGGCTTTTCAACGGCAAGAAAGGGAGCGGCCTCTGCGAGAAGCGTGGCACGCATGTCATCCGACTCGTCGGGGAAGAAGACGATGTGGCGGGTGGGAATGGCTTGTTGGATGGCTTTCGGTTCCTGTGTAATCTGTTGAGCAGCAAGCGTGCGAATTTCCTGAACAACATCCCGTTCAATACCTTGCTCCTGGAACCATGCGTCTGCATGACTGACGGATCCTGTGCTCGAAACGAGATGATCAAATGCCAGCATGGAGAGACTGCAAAGTCCTTCACCCTGCAGAAGACGGAAAATGCCAGCATTTTGAGCCGCATGTTGTCCATCCGCATTGTCCCCTTCGAAGGAGGAGTAACGGGCGCCACCACGGCACGCAATCATGGGGCACGAATGACCAAGAGTCGATTGTGTAATCTGTCGGTACCAATCCGGTATGCCGAAACCCATCTGGTTCTCACTGCCCTCGGGTGTGTGGTAAGGCTGACTGTCAGGCCAGCGTTCGTTACCACCTGAGCCGTACTCGAGTGATTTACCAAACGTCCAGGCGTAGATCCCAAGATTCAGTTCCTGCAAGAGTGTCGGTTCGGCTCTCTCAACCATCGATCGGAGAGAATCCTCAAGAAAGGCTGTATCCCAGTAATCGCCTCCCGGTTCGAGCGGCGGTAGAATTGGGGTGAGACCATGCCGGAATTCCGCTTCCAGCAGAGGAAGAATGCGATCCACGTAGCGTTGAATCAGGTGAGTCCGGCTCCATTCCGCCGGATCCCAGGAGGCTCGCATATTGGGGCGGTCGCCGAGGATGACCTCCGTGATGCCCCAGCGGCTGTATGTGGAAAGAAGCGGGTCCACTGAGTCCAGCGTGAGGGATGACAGCGTTACCGGGATATGGATGACGGGACGTATCCCTTCATGAACCAGTGCGGTGAGGAACGCCTCCGGAATGGCGATGTCCGGGCTGCCATGCAGCACAACCATCTCCGCACCAAGCGAATGCAGGATCGGGATCCATGTCTCCAGATCACGCTGCGTGTAATGGTCCATATCCGGGTAGTAGTGGTAGCCAATCAGTGTCTTGTTCAACGGAAACACTCACATTTCTCTGTCGCACACCATGTTGCAAGAGGTGTGCCAGGCTGCTTACCTGGAAACAGCCAGTTTGATGACTTTGCCTTCTGCATTCATGGTCAGTCGAGCGTAGTGTTGATGCCGGCGCTGCTCATGTGTTACAGCCTTGCTGAAGGTGAAGACATAGGCGTCGCTGCTGGTGGGCGAGAGACGTTTCACGGGGACGCTGTCCATTGGCTCCAGCATCGCTGCCTTGGACACCGGCTGGATGAAATGCTGGGAGCGGATGGTGCAGGTCGCATTGCTCATGCCGGGTAAGTACGCTGCCAGCATCGTCTTGACATTGGCCAACGCTTCAACATCAAAGTCATCCTCTGAAAGCACGGGTGATTTCAGGACATTGGCCGTCTTCATTCGAGTGGGGCGGTTGGTCTTCCGCAGAATGACTTTAGCGCCAGGCATGTCCGATTTCTGCTCTGCTTCGTATAACGGATCGCCATATAACTGGAAGGAAATGAGCGTCTTCTGGTCTTCGGCATCCAGGAAACCCTGGCGCCGGTTCATTTCCGAGGCAAGACTGAGCTTTGCTCGACGGAGAGCTTCACCTGCGGGAGTGGATGCACTTAAGGCATCCCAGAAAAAGCGGCCCAGAAGATCGGCGGCAATTAGGGGCGTCGCAATGCTGCCGTACGATATCTTGGTTGAACCGACGAACGCTTTCGTACCGGATGACAGAAATGTCAAACTGAGCGCTGAATCGGTATTCTTCCCGATGGTGTTCGCACCATAGCAGGCTTCTGAGAAGATCACACGTGGGGCATTCCCGTGATTGACGATGTCTTTCGGACGAAGAGCAACAGGAAAGTCGACGGCTCCATTGTCCTGCAGCGGATCGCGCTGGCCGAACCATTCCGGTGAATCCTCCAATCCATGGAGATTGAAATAGGAGAATCGGACCGGATGGAGAAAGGCATTCGGGAGCCGCTCGGCGTTGACTGGCGGAGAGATGGAAAGTGAACGCGTGTCACCGATGGTCTTGTACACGGCCATGGACGCCTTGCGCCAGATGCTCGCGCTGTAACCGATCGATTCCACCTGACTGGCGATTGCGCTATGGATTCTGCTTCGCAGCCAGAGGCGAAAACGAGCGAACGGCTTGCGCAGCGTCGCGCGTTCCTGATGGAAGGATGCGTACTCCCGGATAGCACGGCAAAGGTCGGTTTCTGAGAGAAACGGAAGACGTCCCACTGGCCACTCAGGGGCGAGGTAATTATTGTCGGAGGTGGCATACGGATTATCGGAAGGGATGTCATCGTCATCATCATCCGTCGGGTTGGGGAGGCGATGGAAGGGGATGATGTCATCTGAACCGATGATGAATACGGAACCGATCATCTCGCCACGTTTTGCGAGGGCTTCATCGAGATCTGCCAGCCGCAGCTTGATTTGCCATGCATTTCCCGGATCCGCTGGTGCAAGGTCGAATGGAGTCAGGGTTGAAGGCTCATCGATATAGAGCCGATACGCGGACCATCCTGAGCGAGAACGCACCGCTTCAACAAGGTCCATCATTGACTCGTCAATACGGGAAAAACCTTCCTCACCGACAGCCTGAGTAAGCCGAGAACGGCTGGTCAGCACAATATACGCAGGGAGGCGGGTTTCGATGTCTTTGCGATAGCGCTTTGATTTCAGTCGGGCAGCCATCTGGTCAAAGGCGCGTTTTGTATCTTCTAATTCCTCGCTGTCTTTCTGAAAACCATTCTTGGGCAGGAATTCATCGCCAGGATTCGGGCCCTGGTAGGCTTCCCACTCTTCAGGAACGGGCAGACCCTGCGCTTCTTTCTCGCCATCCGCCTCCTGCGTGTTCTCGCCTTGACCATCACTGATCGATGTCGGCTCTTCCTGCAAAGGAGCTGCTTGTTCCTCCGACTCGTCCGCACAGGAGTGATTTCCCTCTGCTGGCTGTGAAGGGGCGGTCGCGTCAGGAGTACCGCCTATCTGGTTTCCACCCAGATAAGCATTGACGTCGGCGGGAATGGGTCGATTGATATCTGCAGACATTGTTGCAGGCCAGAGACTCTTGTATGGATGATCTTCGCCCAGATAGACCCGGGAAATCCGCTCTGTCGGATCCAGTGAAGCTGCCTGGTGCAGGAGTGCGACACCTTTGGCGATGGAGCTTGCCGTAATGGCGGCTCTCGCAGCTAACAGCATCAGAGGTATGCATTCAGGCCACCGCTCATGAGCGCTCTCGCCAAGAGCGAGGGCGTCGCTCTCTGAATCTGCCAGAAGGAGAGCCTTGGCGTGGAGGATGACCGACAATGGATGAGCGCCTTCAATGTCCTTCAAGCGATTGCTGAGCGACAGTGCTGAATTCGCATCCTCAGCGCTCAAGGCGTGACAAAGAAGCTGCAGGTGCACCGACCATTCCTCTGCAGCATCTGGCTGAACATCTTCCCCACTCAAGATGCTGCCCAGGCTCCTGAGCACACGCACTCGCGGTGTTTCTCCTTCTTCTGATGAGATGGCATGGGCGAGAAGCCGGTAATTGGTCGGGGCCTCGGGGTTCTGTATCAGCAGTTGTTCAAGGCGGACGCGTGCCGATGAAACCTGGTCCTGACGGAGTTCGATGTCGGCGAGCCATGACATGACCTCCAGATCACCTGGCCAGGCTGCAAGCCAGTCCGCAGCCAGTGCGCGGGCGAAATCCAGGCGTTCTGCAAGGAGACTCGCATTGAGGATGTTGAGGAGTTCATTACGTGTTGTCATTGCGTCACCATGATTTCCGGCGTCAGGCCATGTACCAACTGCAGGGCATGTACAGCAGCAAGTTGATGATGGATGTCGGGATTACGTGGATCAAGCTCGGCCGCTTTCTTGAATTGGTCGACAGCTTCTGCATATTGCTTCATCTGTTTGAACAACAACCCGCTTCGGAACATGCTCTCGGGTTGACTGGGATCAATCGACGACGCCCGTTCGTAGCAGCGGATTGCCTGCTGCAGTTCGCGGCGCTCCTCAAAAACCGTTCCGAGTTCGAGGACCAGCTCGATATTGAGTGGTGCAATCTTTTCCGCAACGAGTAGCTCATTCATGGCCCGATCCAGATGGCCTTGTTTCCGGCAGATCCTGCCCAGCATCATCCGATAGGAGGCATTGTGTGGTGCGAGATTCACCAGTCTGGAGGCTGCGTCGGATGCATGATCAAGCTGACCGAGTTCTTCATACATTTCGGCCAATGCCGACCAGGCGATTTCGCTTTCCGGAAATGCCCGTAGAGCCGTCTGCATCTCGTCAAGTGCATCATCCAGTCGCTTCTGTTTCAGCAGCAATCGGCCACGTGCGACATGAACGGGGACGGGCTCCGATGTCTGTGTGATGGCATGGTCATATGTTTCAAGTGCGTCATCAAGGCGATCCAGACGGGAATAGATGTCGCCGATCGCCATGAGTGCATCGGGATTGGACGGGGCCATTCGCAGTGCGGATTCCGCACGATCCAGCGCCTGTTCAACCTTGTTCTGCAGAAGCAGCGCCTGTGCAGCACCAACAAGGCATGCCGGATCAGACGGGAGGAGTGTGCAGGCACGCTCAAACCACGCTGCCGCTTGCTCGGCGTTGCCGACGGCAAGCGCTGCCTGACCGGCTTCCTTCCATACCAATGGCGCATCCGGCTTCAATTCGAGAATGTGTTCATATTGAAAGGCTGCACCGCTTAGATCACCTGCTTGATACAGTGACCGCGCAAGCGTATGCCGGTAGTCTGCCTGTTCGGGAGACTGCTCCACAGCTTCTTGCAGGTGGGGGAGGGCAGCATCGGCTTGCCCGGAATCCAGGTAGAGGGATGCGAGTTCATAGTGCCAGCGGTGTTCTTCAGGCCATTGCGTCAAGGCATCGTTCAGGGATGCGATAGCTGCGTCCTGCCGGCCTTCTGTCAAGAGGGCCGAAGCGGTCAAGTAGTGACTGAGGGGAGCAATGATCGGGTCATTGCCTGCTTGCTCGTAATACTGGATTGCAGACACCGTGTTGCCAGAGACAGCATGGGCGTATCCTTCGACCAGGAGCTTCAGTGAGGCCAGCATGTCTCCGCTGTGAACCACATCCATGCTTGAAAGAGCCGCCATTGGTGAGCCGCTCCGGATATTGCGGATGGCGGATGCAAGGTTGATCTCACGCTGATACGAACTTGTCAGCGTGGGGATTTCAGGGGTTGGTTCATCAAGGTTGAAGAGAAGCGTTGACCAGCAGGTCAGGGCATCCATCCAGCTTGCAGGAGCATCCATGCTCCCCACCCGCGAGAGAAGTTGCTCGACGTGCTTCTGGACAACCTCAGGACTGGATGGCAGCGACGGGGCATGGACATCGGCGTGCCCGATGGAAGATACCGTCCAATAGGCCATGGACATTTCCAGGTACGCGGAGGTGAGCGTCGCCAACATTGTCAACGACTGCTCCCGCCGCATGCCCATCTCAAGCGCTTCAATCCCGCGTTCCCAATGCATCAACCGGAATGACGCTCGATAAGCCCAGAGGGCATCCTCATCCTGAACAAAGGGCTGGGCGAATGCCTGCTCAAGAGCTGCTTCCGCTGAGGGCAGATCGCCCTGGGCGGCAGATGCGATGGCAAGCATGGAGAATGCACGTGATGGGGCATTGCCTTCAAGGCTCACATTCAAGAGAGCCTCGTGTGCTTCAACAACACTCCCCATGGCCAGTTTACATTCGATGAGGCCCAGGGCTGCATCGAGATTGCCTGGCATCAGCAGCGCTGCTGTTTGCAGGCGTTCCATCGCATCGGCGACATGTTGCTGTTTCAAGGACGCAAGACCCGCTTCGAGCGCCAGTTCTCCGCGATCCGGAGCGAACTCGAGAGCCTTCGCATAGTGCGTTAATGAGGCTTCGTGCTCACCATTCATGTCAAGTGCACGACCAAGCATCTGGTGAATGTGAGCATTGTCCGGCTCGATGGCGAGTGCGCGCTGCCAGAGACCGATTGCAGATGATCGACGCTGCAGGGACCAGAGCGCATCTGCGCAGCGGTTGAGCGCTTCAACATCCTCCGGATTCTCTTCAACGAGGCCTTGCCAGATGCGATGCGCCAGTTCCAGATCGCCGACAACTTCTGCCATGGATGCAATCTTGCGAACCTGGCGTGAGGAGGGAGAGCCGCGATCGATTGTATGTCGCAGGATGCGGCGCGTGCTGGAAAAGAGGCCAACATCGCCAAGAACTTGTGCGGCTGCCATCAGGCTTTCTGTGTCCTTGCGATTGCAGGTGATGGCCGTTGCTACGGCTTTCCGTGCGACCTGAACGTTCCCGCGTTCAAAACCAAGGCGGGCGTAATCAAGCCAGGCAGAAGCGTCCTCCGGGTCAATGGACGTCAATTTCTTCAGGGCAGCTTCTGCCAATTCGTCATTCGCATTCGCTTGCGCACATCGACTCGCGAGACGCAGCAGCGATTTATCTCGAGGAGCCAGTTCAAGCGCCTGGTTTGCCATGGAAAGGGCATGCGCAGTCTCGCCTGCATGGAGATAACTCTCGCTGAGGGCACCCAGCAGCGTTGTACTGGCCGGAAATTGATCGCGTGCATCGAGCAGGGCTTTGACAGCCAGAGATGGACGGTCCAGCTTGTTTGCGCTGCGAGCGTATCCGAGCAGGGCATCAAGCTTGACGTCCCGCAACTCAGATGCTTCACGCAGGCTGTCCTGATAATGACGGAGAGCCTGATCCCATTCGCCAGCGTATTCGGCTGCATAACCTTTCCAATAGTGAACGCGTGCAGGGGAGGCGTCGCTCTCGATAGCACGATCGAGCAAGGTATAACTCTCCTCAAGCGTATCTGAACCATCGTCATGACCTTCAATGGACTTTGCCAGAATGCGGCCGGCATCCAGATACGCCTGACCTGATAGATGGGGCGGGAGGTTTTCGATGAGTTTCTTCGCTGCGGCGAGTTCGCCTGCCTGTTCATGGGCCTGTGCAAGGGCAATTTGCACATTCCATGAGCGAGGCTTTTTCTCCCAAACCGTCTTCAGACTCTCTTTCGCTTCCGTCCATTGCCCGAGATCCAGAAGGATTTGCCCACGAGCCAGGAGGTAGTCCGGATCATCCGTATCCAGCTGAACAGCCCGATTAATGGAGGTGAGGGCATCCGTCAGACGACCTTCTGCATGGTATTGTGCACCGAGGGCTGCGTGCAGTGAGCCGAGTTCCGGCTGGCGCTGAATTGCGCCAGTGAGTGTCTTTTCAGCCGCGGAGCGGTCGCCGATCTCGAACTGTGCTTGTGCAAGGGCGATCCAGGCATCTGCGTTTTCTGGATCTATGTCGACGGCCCGGTCAAAAGAAGCGCGAGCTTGCTGGTGATCGTTACGCGCCATTGAAATGTGACCCAAAAGGATGTGCCCCAGCGATTTCTGGCGTTTATTGCCGGTCAGGAGTCCGCTCACCGCAACTTCAGCACGGCTTAGGTCGCCCAATTGAATCGCACATTCGGCAACCCGGTCGTTGTAGATGGGATGCTCCGAAGCGAGTTCCTGCCAGACGGAGAGAGCTTTCTCAACATTGCCGGTCGCCTGCAGACTTTGCGCGAGGACAACCTCGTTGGATAGCGAATCAGGGGCAAGTGCCGAGGAAAGGAAGGCTTCCTGGCGTGCGCCATAGGCATCACCAGCCTCGGAAAGGAGAACGGCGTATTTCGTACGCGTCTCGGAATCGGCGGGAAAGACTTCAACGAAACGCTGGTAGACCTCGATCGCATCGCTAATTGCGCCTACAGCCTGCAGGCCGTCCGCCAGGAGAAGAATCCAGCGGGGGCTTGAAGACTGCGCACGTAGCTGCATGCTGGCGGCTTTTAGATAGTCGCTCGCACGGGCGAGATCGCCGTTTGCGAGGGATACAAGGCCAAATGCGATTTGCTCTTCGAGATTGACAGGCTGGCCTTGTGCCTGCGATGTCGCTTCAGCGATCTGGCCATTGTCCAACAAGGAGCGAATCCAGCGTGCACGTCGGAGAGCCGTGGGGTGAATTTCCAGAGCTTCACGACGGGCTTCTACGGTTGTCAGCAAATCCTGCTCGAGTTCTGCAAGGTCTCCCATGCGATCTGCGATGGAGGCAATCTGCCGGGAGAGATTCTGCCAGGTGGATTGCAGCAGGTTGCGGGCAACGTCATGCTTGCCATAGGCTATTAAGCGCTGTGATGCAGAAAGCGGGTCAGAAGGCGTCGTTTCATCTGACACATCTACGGGCGGATCCTCCAGTTGGCTCCCTTTTTGCATGCGCAGTTCGAGCATGAGCTTGCCATGGTTCGGGACGTGTTTCTCGACCCACTGAGCAGCCTGTCCTGGAGACATGTTGGCCAGAATGGCATTTACCCAGGCTTTTTGCAGCGCTTCATCATCTCCCGCAAAGGCATCCTTCACATATTCCCCGGGGCTCTCAATCCGGTTGAAGGCCAATGCGAGCAGCGAACGCAGCTTGCGGTCATTGGCTACTGTGTGAATATCATCGCCGCTTACAGCATCATTCGCGTTAAGTCGGGCAGCCAGATCGAGCGATGCATGAGCAAGGGTTGTGAAGTCTGCGTCCGGAGGAACCGGAAGCAGACTCCGCGCCGTCTCCTCATCCGGATCGCGTGCCTCAGAGTCAACCTGGAGAACATGCGCAGCAAGGTTCCCGGGCAGAAAGTCATCTGGCTTCTGAAGGAAAGCGGGTTGCTTGTCGGAAAGAGTTCCGGTCAAGAAAGCAAACGCTTCAGGAACGCGAAGTAGGGAAGGTAATACCTTCGACAAGACTTCAGCGGGAAGTTGCTTCTGGAGGATCTGGAGTGTTTCCGAAATCTTCTGCATTAAGGACTCCCAATTAGGCGAAGAGGACCAATCCGGTTTCTGTGAGGAACCAGTAGGATGCACCCATCAAGCCGAGCCCGAGGAGGATCAGGAAAATCCCAACCCCGGTGGCAGTCTTGGCCAGCGTGTTGATGGATGTCATCAACTCCGTCGCGCTTGTGACCAGCCCGGTAACTTCCTCGGCAAGACCTTTCCGACCAAGACGGGCGGTATGTGCGGCGAGGGCCTGGACCTCACGGGAGTAGCCCCTGCTTATCATCACAAATGCGCCAAGAAGGACACATAAGGTGCCGAGCAGGAAGACGGAACCCGTCATTAAAATTTGAATATCGCGTGTAGTAAGGGGAATCATGATCGCCTCCAACGGTTCATTCTGGAGGCATATGATGCAAGTACCGTGCCAGATGGGTTCCTACGAAGCAGCCGAGACGATATTCTGGGGGAGTTGTGCGATGTCGATTTGTTCGTCATCGCAGAACAGCATCGCTCGCTCGATCACATGTCGGAGTTCGCGGATGTTACCGGGCCAGGTGTGGGTTTTCAAGGCGGAAATGGCCCGCGGGGTGATTCCTGTGATGCTATTCCCTGTACGGAGGTTGATCTGGCGGATAAAACTGCCGGCGAGAGCGGGGATGTCGTCGATTCGATCCCTGAGCGGGGGCAAGTGGATATCTACGACTTTCAGGCGGTAATACAAATCCTCGCGAAAAGTGCCTTCTTCAATCATGGTGGGGAGGTCACGGTTCGATGCAGCGAGGATTTGGATATCAACGGCAATCTCATTCACACCGCCGACGCGGCGGAAGGTCTGATCGTCCAGCACGCGCAGCAATTTCGCCTGCATGTCGGGAGGGGTCGATGAGATTTCGTCAAGAAAGAGAATACCGCCGTCGGCGATTTCAATCAGACCAGGTTTACGCTTCTGCGCACCGGTGAAGGCTCCCGCTTCGTGACCGAAGAGCTCGGATTCGATCATCGTAGCGGGGAGGGCGGCGCAGTTTATGGGAATGTAGGGCTTGTCGGAGCGGGAGCCGCTGTTGTGGATGGTACGCGCGAGCACTTCCTTGCCCGTCCCCGTTTCACCTGTGATTAAGACGGAGACCGATGCGGCAGCAGCGCGAGCTGTTTCCGCCATGACCTTTTTCATGACGTCGCTTTCACCGACAACCATGTCGACCTGGTCGAGAGAGCCGCGCCGGAGAAGGTCCAGTTCCCGGCGCAGTGCGACGATTTCCTTCGCTTTTTCGACCGCCTGGAGAAGCTGGTCAAGATCCAGGGGCTTCTGCAGGAAATCGGTCGCGCCTTTCTTCATGGCTTCCACGGCTGTATCGACTTCACCGAAGGCCGTCATCAGAATAACCGGAGGGCTTGGATTGTCGAGGGCAACGCGGTCCAGGAGCGCGAGACCGGAACCGTCGGGGAGGACCACATCAAGAAGGATGATGTCAGCCTTGCCGGTATCGACGGCTTCATGCGCCTGGGCGAGGTCGCCGGCTTCCACGGTCTCATAGCCAGCATCGATCAGCGCCTCACTCACAAAACTGCGTGCGATTTCTTCATCGTCAACAATCAATACCGTTGCGCTCATATCTGATCCTTCTGTTGAGGGGCTGCTGGCAATTGCGTGAGGAAGACGGTTCCAGCGCCAGGATAACTTTCAACACGTATATTACCGCGATGAGAGGCGATGATGCGGCGGGAGATGGCCAGACCCAAGCCAGTGCCATCTTTCTTGGTTGTGAAAAAGGGGTCGAAAATACGCTCGGCTACTTCCGTTGGAATGCCCGGACCTGTATCGCCAATCTTGAGTTCAACCATCTCGCCCTGGGGAGTTTCGACCGGGGCGATTGCAACCGAGAGGGTTCCACCATCCGGCATGGCTTGTACCGCATTGGAAATCAGATTGACGACAACCTGCTCGAATGTCCGCGGGTCAGCAAGGACATTCGGGCATGAGTCTGGGTAATTACGATGGCAGTGAATGGACTCTTTCGTCAATCGCGGCGTCCAGCGTGCAATGATGCGATCGATCAGCTCGCAGAGATCGACCGCTTCCATCTTCACTTCCAGAGGGCGGGAGAAGAAAAGCACATCCGTCATCAAACGATCAAGGCGATGGCATTCCTTGCGTATACGCTCGAGTGATGGGGCAAGCTTGTGTTCTTTACCGAGACGAGACGCAATTAACTGGACACCGGTACTGATGTTGTTGATGGGATTGCGCACTTCGTGGGCGAAGATGGCGGACACTTCTCCCAGGATCGCGCGTTGAGCCAGGGTTTCCGTCTGGGTTTCGATGGCCTGTCTTTCCGAGAGATCATCCAGAAGGAGAAGCAGGTTGTTGTGTTCGGGCTCAGGATAGGGTTCGACACGTAAATGGACCGGGAACGGGGTGCCGTCGCGCCGGTGCAGGGTGAGATGGCTGCGCTCGGATGAACGGTGGTGCCCCTGAGCGTCCAGGATCGGAGTAAGGACATCCTCCGGTCCGACAAGCACATCCTGAATGGGCAGCCGTTCAATCTCGTCGGACTGGTACCCGAACATTTCCAGCGCAGCTGGATTGGCTTCACGAATACATAAATCGTTGTCCAGTGCGATCAGCGCTTGAGACACAATTTTGAAATGATGATCCCGCTCCTCGTCGATGGCGGATATCCGTGTTTCACGTTCAGCAAGAGAGGCACGCTGCAGGCTGAAGAGAATGGCGGCATGGCAGAGATTGGACACCAGATCCATGAGGGCATCGCTGTAGGGGAGCAGCTCGCTGTCATGTTCCCAACCCACAACCAGGATGCCGATCCACGCGTTCTCATCCCCGATCAAGGCTGTGCGGAGAATGTGAAGGTGAGCGGAGCGTGCTGCGCGGTGAAGCTCGTGATCGGGCCGCATGCCCAGCTTCCACTCGCTGGTGCGAGCAAGCACGGTGATGGCTTTCAAGGGCAGTGAGCGCGGAAAAGCATCGGGCAGGATACCTGTTAGTTGATAGCCTGGTGTTGCAGCAGAAATGCGGTACATGCCTGCATAATCAGCACCAAAGACTTCCCTGGCAAGGTCGAGTGCCGAGGGTAGGGCGCTGACGCCATCGTCCAACAGGACATCGGAGATCGAGGACAGGGCTCTGGTTTTTGCTGCAAGGCGATCAACCAGGTTTTCGTACTGCTCGCGGAGGTACGTAGGCTGAATTTGAAGAAGCAGAGCGGGTGGTGACGTTGTTACGTACGTTGCATGGATATCGACATCATTGACGCTGCCATCACGAAGAATAAGAGGGACACCTTCCAGCTTTACGGGCCGGTTCGGCGCCGTTGTGTCAAGTTGGTCGAGAATCATCTGGTCGTGAATGAGGTCAGGAAGATGTACCTCGTCCAGCTCTGGACGGGAGTAACTGCTGAGAATCAGGAATGGGTGATTGCAGGTGTAAACAGCCCCGTCTTCCTGGTTGATGACAAGGATGGCATCCTCACTTGACTCGGCCAGTGCCTGAAAGAGTTCACGGTGAGGATCTCGGCGGAAAATGCGGGAAAAGAAGGGTGTCGAACGTGCGTCTGACAAGGATTAAGCCTTCAACGGAGCCCGGTCTTGCTTTTGCTGTCTTAACCGTGCGGGCAGGATGCCTTCGATTGTACGATATTTCGCGACCGTGCGCCGGGCAACCTTGATGCCATCGTTGTGGAGCTCTTCAGAAATTTCCTCATCCGTGAGAGGTTTACTCTCATTCCGGACAATCTCCTTAATCCGGTCGCGAATTGCGAGACTGCGATCGAAGAACAGGGATAGAGGGACCATTCGCCCGTCAGGAAGTGCGACAGATTTGTTTGCTACTGCGCGGGATATGGTTGATTCATGAACGCCGATTTCGTCCGCAATTTGTGCCCGTGTGATGGGAATAAGGTGACGATCACCTTTGAGAATGAACCGCTCCTGCATGCGGACGAGCGTTGACATCAACTGCTGCATGGTGTTGCTCCGCTGCTGAATGCATTTGACAAACAGGGTGGCTTTCTCGAGGTGCTTGTTCCATGCTTCAGACGCCTGTTCGTCGCTGGACGTGACCGCCTTGCGGAATAGGGGGTTGACACGCAGCCATCCCGAAATCGGTGCGAAAATCTCCACCGTCAAAGGCCCTTCGGGATCGTTCTGATTCTTGCGAATCACAACATCGGGATTATGGAAGACATTTGGATCGGCAGTCTGCTGGTGTCTGCCTGAGCCCCAGAACGCACGTGCAGGGTAGGGATTCAAGTTGTCCTGGATGAAGGTCACGACGCGCCGGATCTGGGCTGAACCAACCGCCATGTCCGCGGCAATCTTTTCGTATTCCTTGCGGCCGAGCTCCTTGAAATAGTCCTTGATGATGCTCTCGGCGATGGTTCGCGTCTCGCAGGGCGGCATAAGTTCGAGCTGGATGAGAAGCGCATCCCTTGGCCCACTCGCAGCAAGGCCGACGGGGTCAACCCGGGAGATCAAGCGAATGACCTCATTGACGCTGCTCAAGGTCTTTCGGGTAGCCCGTGCGATCAGTGCGGGAGGATCAGCGAGGAAACCGTCATCATCGAGACTGGACAGGATGTAGTAGGCAAGCTGGCGATCATCTGCTTCCAGGTCGGAAGCAAGCTGCTGCAGGACATGGGCGGTGAGGTTTTCTGGCGCGGTCGGTTCCAGATCGAGATCTTCCTGCTCATAGCGTGAACCTGTACGTGGATGGTAGGAATCACGCGGGGACATGAAGACAATGGGACCCTCGTCCGGCACTTTTCGACTGCAGACCGGGCAGACAACCGAGGAGCCAAGTTTGCGGTTGCATAGGGGGCAGACACGCTCTTCAATGAGCTCCAGTGCAGGGTTCTCCGCGAGTTCTGAGATTACCTTTTCGTGCAGCTCTGTGTTGGAAAGGTTGAGCAGGCTCATCGTTTGAGCGAGATGGGCCGTTGTCAGCGGGCGGAGCGATTGATCCTGGATTTGGAACATCATCAACCTCGATTGTCCATGACGGGTGAATCATACAGGTTATCGACGTAGGATGCAAGAACTGTGCCACTCTTTTTGCGTGATACAATCGCGGCATGATGGAGAGATTGGTCGTCGTGGGTGGGGGGCTGGCGGGAAGCGAAGCGGCATTTCAGGCCGCTGAGCGCGGCGTGGAGGTTGTGCTCTACGAAATGCGGCCCGGGACCATGACGGGGGCACACACAACCGGCTTTCTTGCGGAGCTTGTATGCTCAAACTCGCTTGGATCGCGTCTACCCGATCGGGCGACTGGCCTCCTGATGCACGAATTGGACTTGTTGGATTCCCTTCTCGTCAAGATTGCTCTGGAGGTCAGTGTGCCTGCCGGAGGGGCGCTTGCGGTGGACAGGGAGGGTTTTTCACAGCGTGTAACGGAAGCGATCGAGCGGCATCCATGTATCCAGATTAAGCGTGAAGAGGTCACAACCATTCCCGAGGGGCCATGTATCCTGGCGACCGGTCCGCTTACATCCGACGCATTGGCTGCCAATATCGCGGCGCGCACAGGGGAGGACAATCTCTATTTCTATGATGCGCTTGCACCCATTGTGACTTCGGACAGCATCGATATGAGCATTGCCTTCCGTGCTTCTCGCTACGACAAGGGGGACCTTGAAGAAGGCGATTACATCAATTGCCCTTTGAACGAGGAGCAATACAACAGCTTTGTCAACGCACTCCTAACGGCAGAGCGCATCCCCTTGCGGCCTTTTGAGCAAGATATCGAAAATGGCACGATGAAAGCGGGCAAGGGTTTCTTCGAAGGATGTCTTCCGATCGAAGTTCTCGCTTCACGCGGAATCCGGTCTCTTGCATACGGACCCATGCGACCGGTTGGACTGGACGATCCCCGCACCGGTCGTTGGCCGCATGCAGTTCTCCAGCTTCGGCAGGATGATGCGGCAGGCTCGCTGTACAATCTGGTTGGCTTTCAAACCAATCTCACGTTCCCGGAACAGAGGCGAGTATTTCGCATGATACCCGGCCTGGAGCAAGCCGAATTTGTCCGGTTTGGGCAGATGCATCGGAACACGTTTTTGAATGCACCTGGCTTACTCGACAAGACACTCGTGTGGAGAGACACGCCTGTTTTATTTGTTGCAGGGCAGCTCAGTGGTGTCGAAGGATATATGGGAAATATTGGCACGGGTTGGGTTGCGGGAGTTAATGCAGCGGCCATGATTCAGGGAAAAGACCCAGTGATCATGCCTTCAGAAACGATGCTCGGCTCTCTCTTGCGGTACATCACGGAATCAGGTGAGATGACGTTTCAGCCGATGAAGGCAAATTTCGGTTTGATGGTTCCGTTCGAGGATGGCGTGAAACGTAATAAAAAAGTACGAGCTCAGGCGTACGCACAGCGGTCGCTAAGGATGCTGGAATCCAGTACTTATCAATGCGCATAGTCAGCGTTTTACTAATATAATAACAGGAAAATTATTACCTGAAATGTCAAAATAGGCTATGCGAAATCGCGGGGTCCACATCATCCAATTTTTGCTTATTTGTTCGCTCACGTCCTGCCAGAGCAGATCTGTAACCACAGATTTCAACCCTGTCCAGGCGATGAGCTTCGTCGAGCAGCAACTCGCATTCGGGCCGCGCATTCCCGGAACGGAAGGGCATGCAGAAACCGCCAATTGGATTGAAGCCACGGTTGCCGACTATGGATGGTCCGTGCGACGACAATCCTTCCAATACAGGGGAACGACCATCACAAACATCATCGCTTCTTCTTCCACATCGTCAACGGATCCCGTCCTCATCCTCGGAGCCCACTACGACACACGACCGCATGCAAATCTCGATGAGCAACAACCGCTCAGTCCCGTCCCGGGCGCCAATGACGGTGCCAGCGGTGTCGCTGTCCTCCTTGAAATTGCGCGGACCTTGCCGCCCGGATCGCTTTCCTATCCTCTGATGCTCGTCTTCTTTGACGCCGAAGATAGTGGGGGGATCGACGGGTGGGACTGGATTGTCGGCTCAACTTACTTTGCTGAACACCTCGACCGGCCATGTGAAGGAGTCGTTATCGTGGATATGGTCGGAGACCAGGATCTTTACTTGCCTCTCGAGCGTACATCTGATCCATCCTTGCAGGCTTCCATCTGGCTCGAAGGCCAGCGATCTGGATTCCCGGCATATGAATCCCGCGAAGGCTATGCTATTATTGACGATCATACGCCCTTCCTCCAGCGTGGTATCCCGGCGGTCGACATCATTGATTTCGACTATCCGGCATGGCATACACGTGCCGATACCCTCGATCAGCTCTCAACAGATAGCCTGGAGCAGGTCGGTCAGACACTGGTGAACTGGCTTCTTGCGAGGAACCTCATGATCAACGAAGGCACACCCGAACAATAGCAGGCAACTATACCTCTGGTTCGTCCCTTTCTAACGCTGGATAAAAACACGATGTCTAAAAATTCTTTTGCAACTGAAGCGCCTGTTCAACGTGCATTCCTGGTGGGCATCGACATGCCCGGTCCTGATGTTCGCCTGTCTGTAGAGGATTCCCTGACCGAATTGGCCTTACTGGCCGACACAGCCGGGTTGGAGGTTGTTGGACGCACCTCGCAACGACTGACCCAGTTCCATCCAAAAACCATGATCGGCAAGGGAAAGGTCGATGAAATCAAGCTTATCATCGAAGACCTTGATGCGGATGTGGTCATTTTCGATGAAGAACTCTCACCACGTCATCAACGTGAGCTCGAAGAGATTTACGGTGAAAACATCCAGGTCATCGATCGCACCGCACTCATCCTGGATATTTTCGCCCAGCATGCCCGCACCAGGGAGGGCTCGATCCAGGTCGAACTCGCTCAATATGAGTACCGGCTGCCCCGTCTTACGCGGACATGGACCCATCTCGCCCGTCAGGCAGGTGGTGGGGGAGGGCGAGCCGGAAGCACCGGCGGTGTCGGTCTGCGCGGTCCGGGTGAAACGCAGTTGGAGGTCGATCGCCGCGAAATTCGACGCAAGATCGCATACCTCAAGGAACAACTTGAAAGGGTCCGCGAACATCGCAGCCGCCATCGGCAGCAGCGCAAAAAGGCTCGACTCTCCACTGTAGCACTCGTTGGCTACACAAACGCAGGGAAATCGACGCTGCTGAATGCGCTTTCTCAAGCGGATGTACTGGTCGAGGATAAACTGTTCGCCACACTCGACCCGACCACTCGCAGAGTATCCCTTCCCGGCGGGAAAGAGGTCCTCTTCACGGATACGGTCGGTTTTATCCAGAAGCTTCCCACCATGCTTGTGGCTGCTTTTCGTGCGACGCTGGAGGAGATCAAGGAAGCCGATTTGCTTCTGCATGTCGTGGATATCACGCATCCTAACGCTCGTGCACAGGCTGAATCAGTGCATGACACCCTCAATGAACTCGGCATTGATGACATTCCCATCATCACCGCGCTGAACAAAGTGGATCGTATGGAAGATCGCGGGGAGCTCCTCCCGATTGTCGATGAGTTCGAAACCGCAACCATCATCTCCGCCAAGACCGGCGAAGGTTTGAAAAACCTCCTGACCGTCATTCAAGCAGAGCTGTATGAGAACCTTGCCGAGGTCACACTCGCCGTGCCGTACCAGGATGGCCGCATCGTCAGCCTCTTCCATGAGCGCGGCGATGTGCTCGAGCTTGAGAACCGCGAGGACCACGTTTTCATCCATGGACGGATCCCCAAGGTCCTTCTGGGCCTGTTTTCGCCTTTCCTCATCGATGGAGCGACTCAGGATGACGAGTTGACGATAGGAAAAGATGAGGAACCCGATCTCTAAGTCGTTTTCATCGGAGGTCCCGGCCATGCCCGAGCCTGAGCAGGAACGCATCGCAGCATTTGAACACGATCTTCACCGCCGGATACGCGGCGAGGTTGGCTTTGACCGAATCACACGGCTGATGTTCAGCACAGATGCTTCCAACTACTTCATCGAGCCGCTCGGTGTCGTCTCACCTCGCGACACAGACGAATTACAGGCAGTTGTCGAATTGGCACACGCGTACAACCTTCCCATCCTGGCTCGCGGAGCAGGTACAAGCCTTGCCGGGCAGGCTGTGGGCCCCGCCATCATCATTGACTGTTTCCGTCATCTGCGGGGGATCCAGGAGATTGACCCGGAACGAAAAGAGGCTCTCGTCGAGCCGGGTGTTGTTCTGGACATTCTGAACCGCGAAACTGCAGCACACAGCCTGCAGTTTGGGCCGGATCCTGCGACCGCGAATCGCGCCACCATGGGTGGAATCGTCGCGAACAACGCCTCCGGTTCACACTCCATCCGCTATGGCATGTCTGTGGACCATGTCGTATCGGCCGAGGTCGTCCTTTCTGATGGGTCACTTGCCTCCCTGAAAAACCTCTCACACGGGGAATTCACTCAACGTCAGCAGGCGAGGGGGCTTGAGGGAAGCATCTACCGTTGTGTGCAGAACGTGATGGACGAATACACCACAGATGTGGCGAATGACTGGCCAGAAACCTGGCGTCGTGCATCCGGCTACAACCTGAATTACCTGCTCTCCCACCATCCCAGCCAACCCAAGGGTTGGTATGACGCAGATCAAGCGTATCCGCCGAGTAACGGCTTGAATCTGGCGACTCTCGTTTGTGGATCGGAAGGGACCCTGGCGATTCTGCAGAAGATCCGCATTCGACTTGTGCCCCAGCCTGCCTACAAAGGGCTTGTTGTTCTCGAGTTCGACGAGATTGCCGAAGCCTGCGATGTCACTGCAGATTTGCTGGAATATGCCCCTTCAGCCGTTGAACTCATCCCGCGCGCCATCCTTTCCGGGGCGCGATCCATACCGGAATTCTCTCGCAAATTGCATTTTGTGCAGGGAGATCCCGAAGCTTTGCTTGTTCTCGAGTTCAGCGGGGACAACCAGGAAGCGGTAGACGCAGCCTGCAAGCGGTTGGGCAGGGGGCTGGTCATCAGCGATGACGAACAACAAACGGACATCTGGGATGTCCGGAAGGCTGGACTGGGATTGCTGTTGTCCATACGCAGTGACACCAAGCCCACGACATTTGTGGAAGATGCGGGCATCCCGGTAGACCGCCTCGGCACATATGTGCGCCGCGTGAACAAAATCCTTGCAGACCATCAAACACGAGGTGAATGGTATGCCCATGCTTCAGCAGGGTGCCTTCACATGCGGCCCCTGTTGAATCTTCGCCGGCAGGATGATGTTGATCGGATGCGCTCCATTGCAGATGCGGTTGTGGATGTCATCATCGACATGAAAGGATCCGTATCAGGGGAACACGGCGACGGTATCGCCCGCTCCGAGTTCAATGCCCGATTGTATGGCCCTCGCCTTATGCAGGCTTTCCGTGACATCAAGCTGGCCTTCGACCCTCATAACAGGATGAATCCAGGGAAAGTCATCCGCCTCGACGACCATGCGCCACGCATGCACGAGCAGCTTCGCTATGGCGGCTCATATCAAACCATCTCTCTGGAGACCGTGTTCCAATATCCTGAAGAAGGTGACTTTGCCCATGTTGTTGAAAGTTGTTCGGGCGTGGGCGACTGCCTGAAAGAGGGCGGGGTGATGTGCCCGTCCTACCAGGCCACGCTTGACGAACACAACTCCACCCGCAGCCGCGCCAACGTCCTTCAGGCTGTGATTTCTGGACGACTTCCTCGAGAGGACCTCTTCTCTCATGACATCTACGACGTTCTTGATCTCTGCCTTGCCTGCAAGGGATGCAAAGCCGAATGCCCAACGGCAGTGGATATTGCACGCGTCAAATCAGAATACCTGCACCTCTACCAGCAGGAACATGGGGTGCCTCTGCGCAACCGTCTTTTTGCGGAGTATGGCACCCTCAGTAAACTGGCAAGACCCTTTGCCCTTTTGATCAACCCCATTCTTAAAACCCGGCCGATGCGCTGGTTGCTGGAGAAAACGCTTGGTGTCGCCCGACAGCGTACGCTCCCAGCCTTTGCCACCAGCTCATTCCATCGCTGGTTCCAACAGGGTAGCCGTCTGAAAAGCGAGAACGCCGTCGTACTGTTCGTCGACACGTACATCGAGAACAACCAACCCGAGCTGGGTAGGGCGGCCGTGCGGGTCCTTGAAGGAGCAGGATATGAAGTCCTTCTTGCGCCAGGCCAGGGATGCTGCGGGCGAACACACATTTCGAAAGGGCTGCTTGATCAAGCCCGCACACTTGCGCTTGCGAACCTTGATGCACTTGCACCTTATGCTGCAAAAGGTATCCCCATCGTGGGTATTGAACCTTCATGCCTGGCCACACTGCGTGATGAGTACATCCAGTTTTTCCCGGATGACCCCCGGGCACGCCAGATCGCCAATTCCGCCATGCTGATCGAGGAGTTTCTCACCCACGCGAACGGTGACGGGCAAACCCCCATGGACCATCTCGCGTTGAAGCCCGTGCAGAGCCAGGTGCTACTCCACGGACATTGCCACGCAAAAGCGCTTGTCGGGACGTCGCCAACAGTTCAACTCCTGGAGGCAGCCGGGTTTCACGTCGAGGTCATCGATTCCGGATGCTGCGGGATGGCAGGGTCCTTCGGGTATGAAGCTGAGCATTACAACCTATCCATGGAGATTGGCGAGCTGCACCTGTTTCCGGCTGTGCGGGAGGGGATCAAGCAGGACGCCCGTATTGCGGCGGCAGGGATGTCCTGCCGCTCACAGATCAAGGATGGAACCGGCGCCACAGCTTTGCATCCCATTCAGCTTGTGGAAACATGCCTTGCCGTGAATGAGCCAGGTCGTACAGTGTGATTCGCATTACAGAAATTCTGGTATAGAATCGGTACAGATCGGTGCGTGCGATATTTCGGAAGGATAAACCCTTTGTCGGACACTGCGATCGTCACGGATAGCTGCTCCTGCATCCCCCCAGACATACTTCGTTCACTCAACATCACGTGGATTCCATACTACATCCATCGCGGCGATGAGATCCTGCGTGACCTTGTCAGCATTGACGCCAGGACCTTCTACGATTGGCTGCCAACGGCACAGGAACTCCCAAAAACAGCCAGCCCGGGACCCGGGGACTATCTCAGCACGTACCAGGAGCTCGCCGCACAGGGAAAGCAGAACATTCTCAGCATCCATATGACGTCCCATGGCAGCGGCGCCTTTCAAGCCGCGCGAGCCGCCGCATCCATGGCCAAAGAACTCCTTCCAAAGGTCAGGATCGAGGTAGTTGATACCCTGAACGTCGCCATGTGTACCGGATGGATCGCCATTGAGGCAGCACGTGCAGCGATCCAGCGCATTTCCTTTGACACCATCAAGGACGCGGTCCGCCGCATGGTACCCAGAGTAGAAATGCTGCAAACAGCTGATACACTGCGCTATCTTTACATGGGAGGACGGATTGGCCGCGCGACCAACCTCGTAGGGACACTCCTCAACATCAAACCCCTGATCGGAATGAAGGAAGGCATCATTGAAGCACTCGGTAAAGCACGCAGCCGGACGCGCGTGTACGAGAGGATGATTGAACTCATCCTCGAAGGCGTCCATCCGGGGAACAGGCTGAAGGTTGCCTTCATGCACGCCTCCGCAGTTCAGGAAGCGCAGCGCTTGAAGGACATGCTTGAATCACGGATCGAACTGAGTGAGTCGTTCATCTGTGAATTCTCTCCCGCCCTCGGGGTCCATTGTGGTCCCGGAACGGCAGGAATATGCTATCTGCGAGGTCTTGACTGAGCCCATGCAACGGTTCAGGAGGGGACGAGCTCCTGCTCGAATGGAGCTCGTTTTCTTGTCTGGCAGGAATGATTGGATAGAAGAAGCATCCACTGCGATGCACATGACTCGCATGGACAGCTACACCCATTCTGGAGGGAGCAAGAATGCGAGAACTGATTAACGGCGCTGAGGCGATTTCGCGTGCAGCGCTGGATGCCGGCTGCGACTTCTTCGCCGGGTATCCCATAACACCGGCAACTCCCATCCTTCTGCATATGATGCGTGAGCTTCCCTTGAGGGACGGGATCGCCATCCAGGCAGAAGATGAAATTGCAGCAATTGGAATGTGCATTGGAGCCGTGATCGGTGGAAAACGCGCCCTGACGGCGACAAGCGGACCCGGCATGAGCCTCTACAGCGAAAATCTCGGACTCGCAGTCATGGGCGAGGTACCCCTCGTCATCGTAGACTGCCAGCGAATGGGTCCCGCAACAGGAGCCGCCACCACGACGTCCCAGGGGGATGTGCAGTTTCTCCGCTGGGGAACGTCAGGAGGTTTCCCGCTTATCGTCCTTGCGCCAGCCAATGTAGAAGCGTGCTACCACTGTACCATCGATGCCTTCCAGCTTGCAGAACGCTACAGAATTCCGGTTATCGTGGCGACCGATAAGGAAACGGTCTCAACCTTTGCCACGATCGACACCGACCGGTTGATCCCATCCCAGACAATTGAGCGGCACACGCTTCCCGGCTCGGACCCCTATCGCCTGTATGATTATGCTCGGCCCGACCTTGTTGTCCCTCTTGCCAGCATGGAGGAACACATCATCCGCTTCAATACATCTTCTCACGATCCCGCAGGGTATCTCACCAAAGAACCGGATCAACTGGATGTGCTGAATACCCACCTGCAAGAAAAAATCTACGCTCATCAGGACGACATCGATCACTATGACTACGTTCCGGTCGAGGGCGCCCGGACCCTTGTTATCAGTTACGGGATCGCAGCGGGATCCGCACTCAAAGCAGTCCAGAAGGCAGCCGAGAAGGGCATTGCAGTGTCGTCGCTCATCCTGACCTCCCTCTGGCCGATCCCAGAACGCATCCTCACCGAAGCTCTTCACGACGTAGATACCATACTGGTCGTCGAAATGAACAACGGGCAATACGCTCGGGAGGTGGAGCGCCTTGCCCATATGAAACAGACTGTCCGACGCGTCACAAGCGTGAATGGGGTTCTGATTCCTCCGGAGACCATCCTGCAGAGCGGGGGTGTCCAATGAACGAAACCATCCGCACGTATCTGAACGAAGACCGTCTTCCTCTTCCATTCTGCCCGGGATGCGGACACGCTGTCATCCTCAAAGCGCTCGACCGTGCCCTTGTTTCGCTTGCGCTCAAGCGGGAAGATGTCGTGATTGTGACGGACATCGGCTGCGTCGGTTTGTCTGACAAATACTTCCACACGCATGCCTTTCATGGTTTGCATGGGCGTTCCATTACCTATGCAAGTGGGCTTGCACTCGCTCAGCCGGAGAAGAACATCATCGTCCTGACCGGCGATGGCGGCGTAGGTATCGGCGGTCATCACCTCATCAACGCGGCCCGCCGTAACATGGATATCACCGTGCTGGTGTTCAACAATTTCAATTACGGCATGACAGGGGGCGAGCACTCTGTGACCACGCCTATTGGGAGCCACACCGTGACGACCCATCAGGGACAGATCGAACAGCCGATGGATATTTGCGGCACGGCGGCCGTCAATGGGGGCAGCTTCATCGCCCGCAAGACCAGTTTTGACAAGGATCTCGACGATACCATCGCAGCCGCCATCCAGCACACAGGGTTCGCCCTGGTGGACATCTGGGAGCTTTGCACATCGTATTTCGCTGTGAACAATGCTTTTGGAAAGAAGAACATCCAGGAAACCCTTGATTCCCTCCACTTTAAGACCGGTATTCTACACAAACGAGAAGGAAAGCCCTATCTGGCGTTGTATCGGGAGAAGGTTGAGGGGACCAAAAAGAAGGGGGGACGGCTGTCGGGGATGGAGATTACCCATTCATCGCTCCTGTCGAGACCCTTTGCGGTGACACTGGCAGGTGCTGCGGGCGAAAAAATCATCTCGGCTGCGAAACTCTTCGGGCAGGGGGGTGTGCGATCCGGATTGTTCGTCACACAGCGGGATGATTACCCTGTCACCGTCAAGACAGGACATTCTCGTGCAGAACTCATCCTGTCACCTGAACCCATTCTTTACAGCGGAATGGAGCGTCCGGATGTGCTCATCATCCTTTTTGAGGAAGGCCTGCGAAAGGTTTCGACCCTTCTTCCAGAGCTTACATCAGCCGACAAAGTCTATATCAATGCTCGATTGGGGCCGGTATCCACAGCGGCAACCGTCATGAAACTCCAATTTGACCACGCCGGACCGCTCAAACGCCGCTCAAACGCGTATGCCGTCATGGCGCTTGCAGAACTTCTGCGGCACGAAGCACTCTATCCCGTGGAAGCTTTTCTGGAAGCGCTTCAGGCTCGCAAGCGTTTTGCTGCGGATAGCCTGGCGGCTGTGAAAGCGTCAGAAGGGGTCCTGGAGCCCTGAATCAATGACTATCCGCAATGGCGCAGGCTATTTGCGGTCAAAAATATCATAGTATGCCCGGTCTAACTCATCATCTGACAGATGGGCGTAGCGCTGTGTGACGGCGATATTGGTATGGCGGGCGAGTTCCTGGGCTAATTTTAGGTTGCCCCCGGAACCCCGCAGGACCGTTGTCACGAAATAGTGGCGGAAGGAATGCGGGGTGATGGCGTCAGCCGCTGTACTGCCAACCGCTTCCCGCACACGTTGTTTGACGATCGCTCGCCCGGTTGTCGTGCTGATTCCCAATATGTTGTTGCCAGCACCGCGATCATGCCGCGCAAAGACGGGCAGGGAGCTCAACATCCTTCCTGCTGCGCCATCCCGTTCGGCTCTCACGTTCAGGTACCGTTTTATGGCGTCCAGGGCTCTCGTCGAGATGCGCACAACAGCTTCCTTGTCTCCTTTCCCGATCACAATGGCACGTCCTTCATCCCAATCCAGGTCGCCTCGCCGCAGTCCGCACGCTTCATGTACACGCAGCCCACTGTCGGCAAGGAGCAGCAGGAACGCACGATCTCTCAAAGTCCGCAAACGTTTGCGCACATCGTCCTCGTGGTGAGAATCGAGGTGCAATGCGTAATCAATCACGCTTTCGATTTCTTCTCGAGGGAACTGCGGCAGCCTTCGTCCTGCTTTTCTACCTCGTCGTCGTATGAGAAGTCGCACCTTGGAGAGGTTGATCGGGGCAAGTTTCTGCGCATCGAGGTACTCGTACCATCCATTGACGGCTGTGAGGTATAGGCTCTCGCTTGAGGAGGCGTAGTGGCGAAGGTACTGCGCAAAATCGGCAACCCAGAGTTCATCCACGCGTTGGACGGGCACCTCCTGTGTGTCAAGTTGATGCTCCAGAAGCATCAGGGTAAAAGCCTGCAGGGCGTTCCCGTAGGTGCGTACCGTGTTTTCGCTGCGCGCCAGTGCGACGGATGCCAGGTAATCGTCGATGCTGTCCTGTACCGTCATGGTCATACCGGTCATCTCCTGATGTGTTTCCGGCCTCCCGACAGTATACCATATGTTTATGATAATGATACTTATCATAACCATAATGGATACAATCGATTAGCGCTCCTCTCCCCTCCTAAAAACCTGAGTCTTTCTACGCAGACCAACATTGGTCCCGTCGACGTGCAGGCACAATCGAGCCCATCATCGAGGTTCTCTCTCGCACCGGCCGCTGATCCCCCTAGCCAGCGGCGTTGTCGCAGCCCTGATACAACAAACGCCCGCCAGGCAATGACGGCGGGCGCGTATAGGACAGAGATTCAGCTGCGGGGGGAGACTATGATGAGATGAGGACTGTATGTTCGATGATGTCTTTGATCAAACCCTTTTCCCAGCATCGCTGGAACGCGGCGACCATTTCGGGGGAGAACTGCTTGCCGGATTGTGCGCAGATTTCCTCGTAGGCGATGACGGGTTCAATGCGTTTCCGGTAGGACCGATCGGTCGTCATCGCGTCAAAACTATCGACGACAGAGAGAAGCTGGGCTTCCTCGGGGATATCATCGCCGGCGAGGCCATCGGGATAGCCTGTGCCGTCCCAGTTTTCATGATGAAAGCGCACGATGGGTGAACAGGCAGACAGGTAGGGTATGTTCGCAATCATCATCGCCCCAACGGCAGGATGCTTGCGCATTTCTACCCATTCATCTTCCGTAAGGCTGTCTTCCTTGCAGAGGATTGCTTCTGGAATGTAGATTTTGCCGATGTCGTGGAGGATGGCGCCAAACTCCAGAGTTTCCAGCCTGGATTCTTCCCATCCCAACTCCTTCGCCAACACCTGGGCATACGCATTAAGCCGGTGCATATGCTCATGGGTGTATTCATCTCGCATCTCAATCGCGTGGGCCAGCGCAAACACACTTTCCTTGAGGGCTTCTTTCATCTGTACCAGCATTAACTCCTTACTGCGGTCAAGGCGAGCTTGTACCGCCGTGATGAGTTCATTGCTGGTCACGGGCTTTGTGATGTAATCATCCACCCCGAGGGACTTGCCTGCCAGGATGTCATCACGTGTGCCGCGTGCAGTGAGGAAGATGAACGGAATCGCAACGCCGACTGACTTGCTGCGCACGGCCTGGAACAACTGAATGCCATCCATGACGGGCATGGAGATGTCCGAAAGGATGAGTGATGGCTGCTTGTGTTCAATTTCCGCCAGAGCAGCCTTCCCGTTCGCTGCTGTGAGGACATCATAGCCAGCGTTGCTGAGAATGTCATGTAGCGCGATCAGCATCGCTGGATCATCCTCAACGATCAGGATGGTTGCTTCGTCACGTGCGCCCGGCTCTATTGGCATGCTCCCTCGATCGTGAATCGAATTCAGGTTCCCCCATTATAGACAAGTTCCGGGAATCCGTCATTGATTGTCAGCAATGGCATCAACAGGTGACATGGGAATCCAGAGGGTGAAGGCTGCTCCATGACCAAGACGGCTTCTTACCGTAATACGTCCTCGATGGCGGTCCATGATCTCCTTGCAAATCGCAAGCCCCAGCCCGGTCCCGGCAATGCCACTTGACCGTCCTGCCAGACCTCGGTAAAACCGGTCAAAGATTTTTTCCTGCTCATCCTCGGTAATACCCGGACCTGTATCACGCACCGTGAGGGTAGCCCACTGCCCCCCGCCCTCCTCGACGGATTCTGTCCTGATGGTGATATTGCCACCAAGCGGAGTGTAGTTCATGGCGTTCGTAAGGAGATTGGTCATGGCTTGCATGATGAGGCGTGGATCCAGATTCACCATGATTTGTTCCTTGGCTAACTCCGTCTCAAGGACCAGCCCCGCCTGGAAGATCATACGAGCTCGATCGTTGACAAGCATTTCCACAAGGGTGTTCAGGTTGACCACTTCGGGGGTAAGTGCAGACTGTCCGGCATCGAGCTGGGAGATCGCCAACAATTGCTCGATCAAGGTCCCGAGCCGTTCGGTCTCGCGCCGGAGTGTTAGCATGTACTCCTTTGACTTTTCCTCGCCTCCAATTTCGAGCAGATCGAGATAGAGGCCAATATTCGTCAGCGGTGTTCGGAGTTCATGCGATATGTCAGAGACAAAATTCGCTTTGATTCGTTCCGCCCGCCTTGCTACATCCAGCGCTTCCTGCAATTCAGCCGTGCGCAAACGAACCTGGTCTTCCAGCAAGGACACGCTGTCCCGTACCTGTTCGTAGAGTTGTGCATTCTGAAGCGCTACAGAGACAAAGTCGGCAAGGACCATCAACAGGTCCTGATCATCCCGGTCAAGCTGTCCCTCATTCGATGTCGCCACGGCGATGACGCCGTACAATTCGTCCCCGCGCCGATATGGAACGACAAGCAGCGCCCGCGTGCCAACGAGAAGCGCAACGTAATCATCGTCCTGCCGGACATCCTGAACAAGCGCAGGCTCACCTCTCTGGGCCACTCGGCCGGCGATACCGCGATGGATGGAGAGACGGTCCACAATAGGAGCGGGCCCGCTGAAGGATTTGATGACAAGTTCTTCCCCGATACGCTGGAAAATCTGCACCGAAGGATACTCAAGCGCCGTGTAAAGCTGGCTCGTCACCTCGTCGAGGACATCCTGCGCATCAAGCCGGCCGGCGATGGCGCTGATCAATCGCTGGAGAATGGTCATTTCAGCCAGGCGTCGTTGAACCTGCGCATGCTTATCTGCATTATCAAGGGCGATCCCTGCTTGCTGCCCCGCAGCGTTGAAGACGGCTCGCCAATCCTCACTGAAGATGAAATCATCATGTACTTGAAGCACACCCACACCGTAGAGCTTCAACGCTGTCTGCAGCGGAAAGGCGATAACAGAAAACGTGAGGTCCTTCGTGGAAACGGTCTTGAACGTGGCATCTCGACTCGCCTGGACTTCCTCGGCGAAGGCTTTGCATTCCGGTGTCTTGAGGCAGCCTTCCGTCTTTCTTCCGAAAAGACTGCGCGTGCTGATGGCGAGACCTTCGCCCTTCGGCTTTGTCTCGTAGACCACCCCCTCAATGGCGTCGACGGCCCGAATAGCCCCTTCAACCAGATTGTCCTGGATCTCGCCGAGACGCAAGCTAGTCGAAACGGCACGTGCAATTTCGTACAGCACATTCAGGCGGCCATGCTCCTCCGACAGCCGCGAGTACAGTTCAGCTTTATGCATCGCTGTTGCGGCATGTGCAGCAAATGCCTCAAGGCGTTCGCCCACAGCATCGGTGAGGGCACCGGGGGTGGCGCTGTCCAGACAGAGGAACCCCATAATCTCCCCGGCATACATGATCGGTGTACCCGCCCATGATTTCAGCCACTCAAGCTTCTCCTCGGCTACCCAGGTCTCAGACTGTGTTGTATCCGGGATGATGACAACCTCACCACCGATCATGCGGCGCAAGTTATCATAGTCATGGACGTTAAGACTGAACTCCTCCAGATCATCCTCTTCAATCCCGAAGGATTCATAGCCGTATTGCCGCATGATTCGACTCTTGTCGCCCTCGAGGATCATGAAGTTCGCACAGTCGCAAGGAAAGGCATCCGCGACCTGTCGCAGAACCCGGTCGAGGAGATCATCCAGGTCGATCGCCTGATTGACGGCAAGCGAAGCTTGTTCCAGCGCCTCCGCAATTTGCTTCTGTTCACGCTCGGAATGGATGAGGCGGGAGATCCCGAGGACATTGGCTGCCTGCAGCGCGATAAGATGAGCCATACTTCGACTTGTTTCAGCCTGGATCGTTCGGGCATCCTGATCGTACAGGATCATGTAACCCAACAGTGTCTTCCGCCAAATCATCGAGAGGATGAGCGCCTGCAAGGTTCCCTGCGGGGTCTCAACACTGACGAGTATCTCCTTTTCCTGAGGCGGATCTTCCACTTTTTTACCAAGATATGTTTCCATGATTTGCGCAAGGGCTTCAAGATCCCCCTGCCTTGCTGCAAGTGACAGATGCCCATGTTCTTCGAAGTGAAGATAGATCCCCCCGCCCGCGCAGCCCAGCAGGTTCACGGCGCTCCGCAATACAATCTCCAGGGCTTGTGGGGGCTCGGCCATATCCACAACTGCCGATGTGGTCTCATACAAGGAACCCAACTCGGAAGCCTGCCTGAGCGTGGCTTGAAGCAAGCGCGCGTTCTCAAGTACGAGACTGGCTTGCCCGGCCAGGATGTTCAATCGCTGGATGGTGACTTCGTCGGGCTGCGGATTATCCGTGAAGAAGATTAATCCACCCAAGAGGCGGCTATAAAGGTTGAGGGGAAAACAGAGAACATGCGAGGATCTTCCACCAATGGCCCGCAACGTCTTCCTGGATTTGCTTTCGTTCACTTTGATGACCGAATAGGGTTCTGAGCAATGTTCCTTGAGATGTTGAAGCAGCATGGCGGCCTGGTCTTCACCTTGACCATCATCCAGCTTGATCCCACTCAAGTGTAGTGGACCAGAAGACCCATTCATAATCGCAGCCGCCACCTGGGTCTGAAGCAAATCCTTCCCAAGCGACAGGATACTCTCAAGCGCAATTTCCGGATCTTTTATCCGGCTCAGGTCCTGGACAATGTGGTGAAAACGGGATGAGAATGACGCCTCATCCATGGCTTGCTCCGCCATGACTGGACAGCCCCCACGTGGCTCTTATGCGTTGGCTGATTATACAGCGTATGATCAAATACGGGCGCCATCCCGACCGGCTTAATCGTTCTGGAGCTTCCATCGTTTCCAGGCGCCCTTCCAGATGTTCCGATTCTCCCCCTTCTTCGGTTGTATCCCCGTCATGGCAGCAGCCAGCTCTCCAAGCACAGGAAGAGCTGCCTGGATGTCCTCCAGTTCGAGATGCTGCTCCATTCTGCCCGCAAGCATTCCAACCCATGACCACTCAAGCCGGAAACGGTCCGCTTTCAGCCAGTATCCCCTCTTTTCCCACGCAGCGGTGGTCTGTTCGACGGATTCGTCAATCTTTTTCAGCGTCATGGCGATGAACGCGATCATGTCACGCATTTCGGTCGATGAATACTCTGCCTTCTTGCCCGATTGAAGAACCGTAGCGATTTCGCGTAAGAGCCGCTTTCTCAGTGTTGATGGTGATTCGGTGTGAATGACGCGGGACAAAGTACCTCCTACGGGACATGATGGACCAGAATGTCCTGATTATACTCGAGCCACCCCCCTCTCTGCATGTGTTAAAATGGCAGGACATCTCATGAGTGCACCTGAATCCACCAAAGCCACAGGCAGATTCGTCCTGCCCGTTGTCGCCATCTGCTTCTTTCTTTCGGGCTATCTGGTCCATGATATTGCCTCGCGCCTCTCCGGAACCTTCGCTTTACTTCAGGAAGCGCATGGCTATCTTGTACGTCATTATCTCAACGACCTTCCCTCTCCTCACGCGCTGCAGCAGGGCATGATCGAGGGTATGCTGGCACACGTTGGCGACCCCTACACCGTCTATGTTCCACCCGCACAACATGAACTACAGACTGATACGCTTGCTGGAGAGTACGGGTGCATCGGGGTCAGCGTTGTCACAGATGAAGCCGGCAGGCAGGTCCTCTTTCCCTTTCCTGACGGGCCAGCCGCGCGCGCAGGGATCATGGATGGAGACATACTGCTTGCGGTGGATCATATCGAAATCGACGAGTCATTCACGGTTGATGTCGTCACTGCTCTGTTGCGTGGCGATGAAGGGACATCGGTCATCCTTGATATCTTTCCGTCATCAAGCGACAATCCACAAACGGTAACCCTCATACGGACCAACTTCCCCGTCCCCACTGTGCAAGGCTATCTTCATCCGGACTCATCGAGCGTTGGCGTGCTGGATGTAAACCTGATCAGTCAGCAGACAACCGAGGAAATCGACCGCACGCTTCGCGAATTGATGAACGACGGTGCCGCGGTATTTCTGCTGGACCTCCGCGGCAACACCGGAGGATTGCTTGACGAGGGTATTGACGTCGCGGATTACTTCCTCGCTTCAGGCATCATCATGGTGGAACGAACCAGGAACAGCGGAGAGGTTGTTTACCGCGCCCACAGCGGCGAATTTGGTGAAGACATACAAATGGTTGTACTCGTCGACGGAAGCTCAGCAAGCGCAGCAGAGATCATTGCTGCTGCTCTCCAACAAAATGGACGCGCCCTACTTGTTGGCACAGCAACGTATGGAAAAGGATCTGTACAATCCATTTATGAACTGCAGGATGGTTCGAGTGTTCACATCACGACATCACAATGGCTGACCCCTTCCAACGCAACCATCGATGGAAGCGGACTTCAACCGGATCTCGTTGTGGATGCCGGCACAGACAGCAACGACCCAACGGCAACTGCAGCTATTGCATTGCTTCTGTACGAATGAGAAGGGATGAATGAGTACGTCAGGTTTGAAAGTCGTCGCGAAGAATCGCAAAGCTGGTCGTGATTATTTTCTTGAAGACCGCTATGAGGCTGGTCTTGTGTTACGCGGCACGGAAATCAAGTCTGTTCGATCGAGTCAGGTCAGCCTGTCCGAAGCCTATGTGAAGATTGAAAATGGCGAAGCCTGGCTGGTAAATGCATACATCGCCCCCTATGACCCGGCCAGTCAATTCAACCATGACCCGCGCCGTACGCGGAAACTGCTGCTTCATCGCCGAGAACTTGACCGCCTGGAAGCCAAGGTTCAGCAGCGCGGTTACACCCTTATCCCAACCCAGATGTACTTGAAGCACCATCGCGCCAAACTTGAATTTGCTCTTGCAAAAGGCAAGCAAAAATACGATAAACGACAGGCTCTCGCCCAGAAGGACGCTCAACGAGAAATGGAGCGAGCAGCATCACGGCGAAAGTCATGATTTGCCCAATAAACGATGGCTATACGCAGCTTCTGTGTGGTATACTTTTGCTACGGGGATGAATGGTATCGACGGAGGTGGATGGCGCGCAACTGCAAGCCGAGAGGCGCCGATCTCGTAAAACCAGCGCATCACAAAAGTGCCAACAGCACAAACTACAACGCTCTTCCTCTGGCAGCCTAACCCTGCCTAGGTGAGCAAGGTCCCTGAAGGGACCCGCCACCCTCTTGCCCTCTCGAACTGGCGGAGGTCATGGCGACAAAGAGTTCGGGTGCTGCAGGGGATGCTGCTAAACCTGCCTAAGCGGAACTCTCGGGTTCCAGCAGCTGGCTCGATGAGACGTGTGTCGGTAGACGTGCATCGTGTAAGACCAACCCACCGACTATGCTTGTAGACGTTGCTACGCTTAGACTTTCGGACGCGGGTTCAATTCCCGCCATCTCCACAAAGCCCCTCTTTCAAGAGGGGCTGTTCTTTAGACGGGGTTGTCGAGACGAAACCCGTGTCCCCTCACGGTCAGGATGTAATTATGATCGTGATCCACCTCTGCCAGGCGGTCGCGCAGTCTTCGCACGAGGGCGTCAATCGCCTGATCAGAGACACCGACACCATCCGTTCCAGGCCAAACAACATCGGCGATTTCATCGCGTGTGATGATGCGTTCCGGTTGATCGTAGAGCAGCTTGATCAGCCGGTACTGTGGCGGAGAAAGCGGGGGATCAATCTCAACATTCTGCAACCAGATACGGTGTGATTTTGCCTCCATGCGCATACGCCCAAGCCCCAGCTGTGATGCATCCTGCATGGACAGCGGCATGGTGGCATCCGATCCGATGAAAACGAAGGACGCGGCCAGGGCAATCTGGATGACATCGCCGTCCTGCACGAGCATCTCTTCGCTCACCTGCTGACCATTCAGATAGGTTCCGTTCTTGCTTCCCAGGTCACGAAGGTAGGTTCCCGCGCCGCGCCGCTCAAGGCGGGCGTGATGCCGGGAGATCTGCCGGTCATGGATGACGACATCGCAGGTCTCATCTCGTCCAAGAACGATCTCATCTGCATTGATGGGGAATTTCATCCCATCCAGGTCCCCGGATTGGCCGACCAGAATTGGAGCTTCGTTTACATCATGGTCCATTGGACGTCCTCCTCACCATATCGTGAAAGGCAATCCAGAGTATAATTGGTCTGGATGTTTTCCTCTGATCCCCGCATGCAGGCCGGGGATCGCGCCGAGAGGTTCCGAAAATCGCCTGCCTTACAGTGAGGTTCCGTTTGTCCTTCCCTCTGACGGCAGGTCATGTTCTTAAAGAGCGCTACATCATCCAGCGCATCATTGGACGCGGCGGCATGGGCTCCATCTTTCTCGCTGAGGACAACCGCCTTGAAGGACGTCTTTGCGCCATCAAGCAGGTTCAGCCAGAAACCGCTCTTCCTGAAGACCTGCGCGCCCAGGGCCGAGAACAATTCTACCGTGAAGCGTCTGTCCTCGCCCGCCTCGACCACCCCAACCTGCCAAAGGTGTCCGACTTTTTCTCCGAGGGTCCATACGACTATCTCGTGATGGATTTCATCCCCGGCGAGGATTTAAAGACGCTTCTTGACCGGGCCCGCACCAAAGGGGATCATCTGCCGGTGAAAGATGTGCTCGAGTGGGCCCGCCAGCTCCTCAACGCTGTCGAATACCTTCACATCCAGGATCCTCCGGTCATCCATCGCGACATCAAACCCAGCAATCTCAAGGTAACGCCAAACGGCATCCTCAAACTTGTCGATTTCGGCCTTGTCAAACAACTGATTCCGGATGAGATGACGGTCACCGTCATCCAGGGACGGGGAACCGCGCTATACACACCCCTCGAGCAGTATGGCGGTGATACCGGCCACACAGATGCACGTACCGATATTTATGCGCTGGGTGCCACACTTTATCACCTGCTGACCAACCAGCCCCCTGCAGAAGCCAAGCAACGCTTCCTGGATCCTGACACGTTCGTTTCACCTCGTAAACTCAACCCTGCAATCCACCAGCGCGCGGACCGGGCGATCTATGCCGCCCTTTCACTCCATCCAGATCAACGCCCTCAGGATGTTGCAGAATTCCGGGAAATGCTCTTCGGCGAAAATGATCCCCCCCGGCAGAATGGCAACAGCAAAATCGGAGTCATAGATCGATACCTCACGACCCAGATCGACCGCTATCTCGCGGGTGCTGCCATGCTGCTTCTGATGGTCGCCGTGATTGCGACCGTCCTTTAATCCCTGCGGAGATAAACCCTTAAAAGGACATAGGTCAGGATGCCCACCAGCCCTGCACCGAGGGTCAGTAATGGCACCTCCCACCCTGCAAGACTCAGGTGAAGTTCGTAGCTTCCCGGAAGCTCCAGCGCCAGATAGTTGTATCCCACCAGGCCTGCAATGGATGCACTTAATCCCATGCGGACAGATTCACCCTGCAATAACTCCCAACGGGATGTGAGGTAGACGGTACCACCAACGATTGTGCTCAGGCAGATTGCCATCACAAGAAGGGAGGCTGCAGAGGTCACGCCACCTTCTGTGGCAGGCGTATCCGTTTCCCCATCCGCTCCAGGGCCCTCTGTCGGTTCTCCCACAGCAACCGTCATCGTCGGCTCCAGTGTAATCGTTGGGATCAACGTTGGAGAGATCACGGTGGCGACAGCAGGCACATCCTGCTGGACGTTCAACTGGACCTGTTCGGAAACCGTAGCAGGTTCACTGGTGGCCGTGATGATGTGGAGCCCGACCCTGTCCAGTGGGAAATCAGCAGTGGCGAATCCATCCGTTGTGGTTGCTCCAAGCTGCATGCTTCCACCCGGGGAGGAAGGGTCAGTAATGTCAAATGAGACGACGGTTCCATCAGGCACAGTGTGGCCGTTCTCATCGAGGATGGGACCAGCTTCGAGGTGGACAATATCCCCGATGGTGAACTGCGCGGGTTCATCCCCTCCGGCATCATCGAGCAATGTGGCGGCCAGCGGGATGACTTGCAGCCGCGTAGGCAAGGTGACCTCAAGCAGTGAGTAGCCGATCCCTTCGATATCAACCGGTGACGCACCGCTCGCCGTCAACTCCAGAAACAGGAGGCGGGCAGCCGTATCGATATACGCGAGGGTGCTGGAATACAACCCATAGTACACATCCAATTTGCTGATATCGGTCGCATCGAGGGCATAGGGCACATCGAATGCGAAAGCAATCGTCCGTTTACTGCGAGCAGTACCAGGGCTGCGATCCAGAAAGAGCCGCAATGCGTTCGCACCGTAATAATCCGCCGTGCTATCAAGCATGGAAAAGATGAGCCAATCCGCGGATTCGATGGCAAGCGCGACATCTTCCGCTGGTGCGACCGTGATCATGGAGCCCGCAGGAGGAGGTTCTCCGAGATAGTTGGCGAGATCTGCAAACGTAAAGGACTGCAGATTCCACGCGCCGACCAGCCTCGCCCCTTCCTGTCCGTAAAACCGCAGAATCGACTCCTCAATCGCATCGATATCCAATGCACTGGCCGACTCGCACGTCGAGCACTGACTCTGAAGATGTACGTCCGTGAAGAACACGATCCGCTCACCCAACTGCGGGGGATCACCGAACCGCTCGGCCAGCTCCTCGGTTGATGGGTTAATCAGGGTCGCGCTGCGCTGTGCAACGCGTATGGCAAGGTCCGTTACCTCAAGTCCGTCCGCAGCATTCAGTACTGGCGTCACGCGAACAGGTGAAAACACGTTGTGGTACAAACGCAGTTTCAACCCAAGGATCCGAAGCACCGCCGTATCCACCCGAAGAGCAAAAACCGGGTCTTCAGCATATTTCTGGGCGAAGAAATCAAGCGTCTGCCGGATGGTTGTCGCCTGATCCGGGTCATCTGGCGATTGAAACTGATCGAGGATCAGGAGATCGTTCCCGGCGAGAAAGGCATCGCGGGCGACGATATGTGCTTGGAAGGATTGCTGTGTGGGATCAAGAAATCGCCGGATCGCGGTGCTCCCCAGCGAATCACTCACCAGCAATCCCCCTGACTCATGCCATGTGCCTAACGGTTCGATGGCGAGAAGCTGGCTGTAGGCCTGTGAATCGAGGCTTATCGGTCGGGTGGTTGCCCGGATGTTGCCCTGAAACCCCTGATACCGGATATGCGATGTGAGCAGGCCATCAGCCGTCCCTTCCGATTCGCCCGGAAGGTCTGTCGTCACCTCGATGAAAGGTGGAAGGTCAATCTGTCTCAACTGCTCGAGTGATTTGCGAATCGTGGCCACTTCCTCATCGATGTTGCGATCACTGCTGCCCAGGCCCGGGAAATGAGCCGCAATGACACCGATCCGTCCATCTGATCCCTCATGCATGCCGGCAATGAATGCCTCCCCCATCCGGCCAACCCAATAGGGATCGCCACCGAAGGATCGCGTTCCAAGGTTCACGGAGCTCGCCTCGGACGGCTGCTCGACAACATCCAGCGATGGTCCGAGATAAAGGTTGATTCCGATAGCCTGAAGCTCCTGCCCGAGGACCATGCCAGCCTCCTGGGCGAGATCAGGATCCCAGGTGGCTCCAATCGACATCGCGGAGGGCATCTCCGTCATCCCCTCAAGAATCTCTGTGTAGAGGTCTCCGCCCAACTGCTCCCCGATCGCGATGAACAACGGCACATACTCCGCCACTGCAGGCTCCGAAGGCGTCCCTTCGATCATCGTCATGAGGCTTTTCTGATAGGCAAGATCCTGAAGGTATGCGATTTGCTCTGCAAGCTGTTCTAGCGTTTCCGGGGCACCCACCAGATTGTCATTGCTGCGGGAGATCAGCACCCCGCCAACATGGTAATTCTCGATCAGGTCACGGAGGTCTTCATCGTTGAGGGCATCACTCCCGTCATAGCTGATCAGGAACAACTGCCCGACACGCTCCTGCGGGGTCATGGATTCAAGAATACTTTCCGCGGTGTAGTGTGCACGAACTTGGCCTGTGGACGCAGGCGGCAGTACGCTTCCAAGAATGGCGGAAAGCGCGAGAACCGCAGTAAGGAAAAAGCGTAGAACCTGCATGCAGTGAGTATACCTTTTGGGCTAGATCGTCACAAGGAAGATGGTCACAGGTCGACTGGAGCCTTCATCAGCCGAGAAGACGTCGAGCTCGGGCGGGATAATCGGTAATGATGCCGGCCACCCCCGCCCGAATGCAGCGTTGCATCGCATCTTCTGCGTTAACAGTCCAGACATTCACGGGCATCGATGCGGATGCTGCTTGAGTCGAACGTTCTGCGACCATGGAAAGATGTGGATGGTAAGCATCATAGTCGACGCGCCAGCGGAGAAAAGCACGAACAAATCGAGGTTGTTGGGGCATTAATAAAAGCCCTGTCGGCAGGCCTGGTGCCAGATGCCGCACCCGTCTGAGTGCATAGGGATTGAAGGAGGACAGTAAAACGCGATCCTGCATCCCCATGCGGGTGACCATCTCGATCACCTTCTCTGGGAGGGCATTCCGGGGGTGTGCATAGTTGGTCAATTCGATGTTGAGAAGCAACACCTTGCCAACGGATTCGATGACCTCATCCAGGGTTGGGATACGTTCACCAGCAAAGGACGCGTGAAACGATGAGCCCGCGTCAAGCTGTTTGAGTTCACGCAAAGGATGCGAAGAAACCGGTCCTGTACCATCTGTCGTTCGATCAAGCGTGCGGTCATGGTGAATGACGACGGCGCCATCACTGCTCAGTTTGGCATCGAACTCGATAGCGTCAGCCCCCTGCTCCACAGCACGTCTGAACGCAGCGAGGGTGTTCTCAGGGGCAGCAGAACACGCCCCGCGGTGACCAATCACCAGCGGGGCGTCTTTCATCCAGTTACGAATTGCTGCTCTCATAACTCCACGAAGTATGCCGAAGCGGCCTTGTCAATCATATCCTTGGTCATCTCGGGCTCGGTGTTCATGTAGCGGGAGATGTCGAGGATCTGATCGCAGATATCGCGCGGGTGGGATGCGCGCAGCTTGCGCTTCCGCTTGATGTACCATTCCTGAAGCAGGTACGCCAGCCCCTGGTCGTTGTAGCGAACGCCTTTCTGTTTTGCGACCGTTGCGAAAATCTGACGGTAGGTGTCGTAGGAAGGATCCCCGACCTCGATCTTGTGTCGCAGGCGCCGCAGAAACGCTTCATCCACCAGGTCTTTCGGTGGAAGGTTTGTAGAGAACACCACCAACACATCAAAGGGAACTTCCACCTTGCGCCCGGTGTGAAGCGTCAGGTAATCGATCCGGTTTTCCAGAGGGACGATCCAGCGGTTGAGCAGGTCGCGCGGGCGCACCTGCTGTCGTCCGAAGTCATCAATCAGAAAGACGCCGCCATTTGCTTTCACCTGGAACGGGGCCTCATAGAATTTGTTGACATCATCGAACACCAGGTCAAGCCCTGCCATGGTCAGCTCACCACCGACCATCACGAACGGCCTGCGAATCTTGACCCAGCGCGGGTCCCGCTTGGATCCTGTCTTAAGGGTGCCCGTGCCGGAGTCAGTGACATCTTCCTCCGGCGATAGCTCGTGGTTAACGGAATCGTAAAGTTTGACGACCTGCCCATCCACGTCCAGCGCAAAGGGAATGTACATATCCTCCTCGAGGAGGATGCTTCCAATCGCGCGCGCGATGGAGGTTTTTCCGTTCCCCGGAGGTCCGTACAGGAATATGGAGGTGCCGGAGTTTACAGCGGGGCCAATCTGGTTGAAGGTGTGCTCGGAGAGGACGAGTTCTTCCAACGCTTGCCGCATGATGCGGGGATGGACAGTCGGGCGTCCACGGCTCTGTTTCTTGATCGCATCGTTATAGACTTCAAGCGGTACGGGCGCGGGGCCGGCATACTGGCTTCGTTCAAGGGCTTCACGTGCCCGTGCGATGCCTGCCCCGGTAATGGCATACTGGTAGGAACCTTCACCGAAGCCGACCTGCGTCTTCACCTCGACGAACTTTTCACGCTTGAGCGCTTCGAGAATCTGATCCACCAGACCCGCAAAAGGAAGCGCCATCGCCTCCGCGACGTTGAACCCGGTCATATAACCGCGGAAATACAGGGTCTTCAATGCAAGATCCTGCAGCCATAACTGTGAAAGACCTGTGTCGGTTATCCGGCTGATGGGCGGGGGAATAAAGCGCAGGCTTGATGTCACCGGTCCATTGCCAGAGTCTGACTGTACAGGGCTTCTCGGTAAGGACATACCTTGCCTCCAGATTAATCTTCACCCATTGTACTCACACTATGTGGAGAATGCGACCGGACTTTAGTTTCATTTGATGTTCATCACACTCAAGACTCTTGTTCAAATCTGTTGAAACAAGTACAATCGCCTCCATGAGCCTATCCGTCATTATGCCGGTCTACAACGAAATCCAAACCATCGAGGAAATCGTCCGCCGCGTCCACGAGGTCGGTCTTGTCGATGAACTCATCATCGTGGATGATGGTTCCCAGGATGGGACGCGGGATATGCTGCAGACCATCGGCAAGAACTACCCCTTCACCCGGATCATTCTTCATGAGCAGAACAAGGGTAAGGGAGCCGCCGTGCGCACAGGCATCGCCGCTGCAACCAAGGACCTCGTCCTCATTCAAGACGCGGACCTCGAGTATGATCCGGAGGACTACCACGCCCTGATCAAGCCCATTGAGGATGGAAAGGCTGATGTGGTGTACGGTTCTCGTTTTCTCGGTGGACCCCGCAAGGCCGCCATGTTCTGGCACATGGTCGCTAACAAGATGCTGACGTTGATGACAAACATTCTCTACAACAGCATCCTCACAGACATGGAAACCTGCTATAAGGTGTTCAAGCGCGAGCTCATTCAGTCCATCCCCCTGCGTGCGATGCGCTTCGACTTCGAACCGGAGATCACATCCAAATTGCTCAAGCGCCGCGTACGGATTTATGAAGTCCCCATCTCTTACAACTCGCGTGAATACTCCGAGGGAAAGAAGATCGGGATCAAGGATGCCTTTGAAGCAGTCTGGACCCTGCTCAAGTACCGGTTTATAGACTGATTCATCGGAAGGGCATGCGTCTAACGCTGGAGCTGTTCAGGTTCCAGCGTTTTTCATATCGATCACATTGAGCTGCTGCTCGGTCACGCCGCGGAAGACATTCCGTTCGAGGTGAAACGCGACATCAACCCATCGTGAAAGCGTCAAGGCACGTTCGCCCATGCCAAAGGCAATCCCGCCCCGGTGAAGGCCATTTTCGCGGAAGAGCAGCTTGAGATGCTTTCCATCCTTCCCCACACGACGCTTCTCAAGAACCTCGACGTGATGCACAGCGAGCACGGGAACCGGATTCCCGGGCCCAAAAGGCTCAAGCTGCTCAAGGAAATCCAGCAGTTCATCATCTAATTCACGAAAAGAGACTTCACAATCGACGTCGATACTGGGTCGCAGCACTTGCCCAGCAAGCTGCTGTTCAGCCAGCGTTCGCAACTTCTTAACCAGTGCATCCCGGTTTTCCAATGCGACGGTGAACCCTGCTGCTGCAGAATGCCCGCCATGGCGAAGAAGCAGGTCCTTGCACGCATCCAGCGCGAGAATGACATTGAACTCAGGAATGCTGCGTACGGACGCGCGAATATGGTCGTCATTCACCTGTCCCACTGCCGCCGGCCGGTAGTACTGCTCAGCAAGGCGTGATGCGGCGAGACCGACGACGCCTTCATGAAATTGTTCATCGAACGCGAACACGAAGGCGGGGACATCTTCACTATCCTCGGCCATCGAGAGGGCTTGTTGAACAATGTCCTCGGTAATCGTTCGGCGTTCCTGGTTGATCGCATTCAAGCTGTCCGCCATCTCTGCTGCAGTCTCCGCATCCTCCGCCATCAGCAGTTCATAGGCAAGCATGGCGTGCTTCAGCCTCCCTGCCGCGTTGATACGCGGACCGATGCGATAGCCGATCGTGCTGCTCGTGACGGGGACGTCCATGGCCCCCACCCGTTCCAGGAGTGCATCCAATCCCGGACGCCCCCCTCCTTCAATCTGCTTGATCCCGGCCCGGACGAGATTCCTGTTCTCCCCGACCATGGGCGCAAGATCAGCGACGGTTCCAACAGCGACAAAGTCGAGGTATTCGTTCGCCGTACCCGCGTCAAGCGCTTCGACCAATTTATAGGCAAGCCCAACACCAGCCAGTCCGGTATAACCATAGGTACAACCCGGTTGCTTCGGGTCGATGATTGCAATTGCATCCGGCAAGGTTGCGCCAGGCTGGTGGTGATCGGTCACAATGACATCGATGCCCAGCGAGCGCGCGTGGTCCACCTGCTCGATGCCCCGGATACCGCAGTCCACCGTGACCAGCAAGGTGCATCCGGCCGCATGAATCCGGTCAATGGTCCCGCTATGCAAGCCGTAACCATCTATAAAACGATCGGGGATGAATGCATCGACATTTGCCCCGAGCTGACGGAATGCACTGACGAGGAGAGCGCTGGCGGTAACCCCATCTGCATCATAGTCACCATAAACAACAATGTATTCCTGCTCGTGGAGGGCTCGTTGGATGCGCTCGACGGCAGCGTCCATCCCGGCCAGCTTGAATGGGTCGGGACGGATGGGATCAACGCCGTAGAGAAAGGCATCCACAGCTTGTCGCCCGTGGATACCCCGCCGTGCGAGGATGTCGTGAGCAATCCTTGAAAGGTTGATGTCGTCATTGACAGAGTCACGGTGCTCAGGTTTTTGAATGATCCAGCGCTTTTCCAAGCAAATGCTCCTTCCGGGAGATATCCTTCCGGCTCATAATCATGTTTTAATACGCGTACAGGAAACCATTTTCCCGGCAGGATCGTCTTGCCGAGTGTGTTAGGATACGTGTATGCGCGTTGTCTTCATGGGATCCCCCGATTTTGCTGTTCCAAGTCTCCATACATTGAACGATCATTATAACGTCGTTGCCGTCGTAACCCAACCTGATCGCAAGGCAGGACGCGGGAAAAAACTGACCCGTTGCGCTGTAAAGACTGCAGCTGAGCTTCTCGACCTGCCGATCCTCCAACCGGCTCGCCTGCGCCATCCAAACGCCGTCGACGAGCTTGCAGCGTTAAACCCGGACCTGATCGTCGTCGCAGCATACGGGCAAATTCTTCCGCCAGCCGTGCTCGATCTCCCACAGCACGGATGCATCAATGTGCACGCCTCCCTTCTCCCGCGCTGGCGGGGGGCTTCTCCCATCCACGCCGCCATACGTGAAGGCGATACCGAAACCGGTATCACTATTATGAAAATGGACGAAGGCCTGGATACAGGCCCCATCCTCCTTCAAGCCAGCATACCCATTCCAGTGGAAACGACCGGTGGGAAACTCAGCAACAGCCTGGCAGCGCTCGGTGCTCAAGCCCTCCTGCAAGCACTTCCCCCCTATTTGAAAGGCGAGTTAAGGCCCCGCCCCCAGGAAGGCGAAGCAACATACGCTCGTCTGTTAAAGAAAGCGGACGGGCAGCTTGACTTCACGCGTGAAGCGGAGCAACTGGTCCGTCAAATTCGTGCCTACGATCCCTGGCCGGGGTCTTTCTTCTTTCTCAATGAACGACGTATCGCTGTGATCGCTGCACGGGCAAGCACCTGCAAGCATGTGGAGCCCGGGCAAACAGCCGTCATCGATGGACTGCCTTCCGTGGGGACCGGAAACGGCTGTCTCCTCCTGGAGACCCTGCAGCCAGCTGGGAAGAAACCTCTTCCGGGCGAGGTGTTCCTGCGGGGCGCACGTGATTTTCCAGGACAATTGGCTGTTTCACCGTAATCAAGGACCAGCGCTCTGACGAGGAGGTCAGTATGACCCTTCAGATCATACGTACGCTCCACCCTCCGGAGCCGTATCTCACCCAACTCGCCGAGCTTCTCACCCGTGGTGGATACGCTGTGACCCCGGAGTCCCTCAAAGAGCGGATCCAAATGCTCCCGGAAGATGACCGGCTTCTTCTGGCGATTGAAAGTGACAAGTTGATGGGCTTCGCTCATGTGCATCGCTCAAATAACCTGCTGTATGACGATACGATCGATCTTGTCGCCGTCCTTGTCCGGTCCGATTTTCGCCGCCGCGGGATCGGGAGGCGATTGATTTCTGCAGCCGAAGCCTGGGCAAGGCAGACTGGCCGAAGCCGGCTCAGACTCTGTGCACGCGTGCTTGAAACGGATCTCCACGCGTTCTTTCTTTCGCTGGGCTATGAGGAAACCAGTACGTTTATCGAGTTTGTCGATCACCTGGAAGAACTCTCCTTCTAGAAACATCTCGAGATTGCTGACCTTCGCTCTACCGGAGGAGTTATGCGCTATCCCTTGACGGCAGATACCCTTCTCGTGAACGCCCAACTATGGTCCTCCGCGCAACCGGCGGGATCAGACGCCGATTCGATCGCCCTGCAGGGTGGAAGAATTATGGCGATGGGTACCCATGCCGAGATGAAAGCCCTGTCCGGAGCGGGAAGCACCGTGCTTGACCTGGAAGGGCGTATGCTCCTCCCGGGCTTCTGCGATTCACACATCCACCTTCAGGAATATGCGCGTTCACATGATGTCGTCCATTGTGAAACCGATACGATCGACATCGCACTCAAGCGTATCGCCGCCCGTGCTGAAGAACTGGAACCGGGAGAGTGGCTGCTCGGTCATGGCTGGCGCATGGATCAATGGGGACGATTTGGCACGATCGCCGAGCTGGATGCGGTCTGTCAAGGACATCCCACCTATATCACCTCCAAATCCCTGCATGCAGCCTGGGTGAACACAAAAGCCTTCGAGGCTGCCGGCGTGACAAACACGGTTAACGACCCGCCCGGAGGCACGTTCAACCGCGATGAACATGGAAACCTCACCGGTATTATCCTGGAGAACGCGCTCCTGGAGGTCTCCGGAGCGATCCCAGCACCGAAGACCGAACGACTGGCAGCGATACTAGACCATGCGCAGAAGCATCTGCATGCTTATGGCATTACGTCCGTTCATGATTTCGACCGAACCGACTGCCTGCGCGCGCTCCAGCATTTACGAGCCGAGGGAAAACTTGCCCTGCGCGTTTTAAAGCAAATCCGCAACCTGGAAGTTGAGCCTTACATTGAAGCAGGTCTGTATTCCGGATTCGGAGACGATTGGATCCGGCTCGGGCAGGTGAAGTTCTTTGCTGACGGAGCCATTGGCCCTCATACCGCCCACATGCTCCACGCATACGAGGGTACCGTCAGCGATGTGGGCATACCGACGATGGATCCGGATGAACTGTATGAGCTGGTCCGACACTGCGTCGATAATCGACTCGCTGTTTCAATCCACGCCATTGGCGATGCAGCCAACCGAATGGTCCTTTCCCTGTATGAACGCCTTGCCTCCGAAGGGCATCCACGATTACCTTTGCCGCATCGAATTGAACATCTTCAATTAATCCACCCGGACGACATCAGCCGCATCCGGAGGGATGACCTGATCATCTCCATGCAGCCGTATCATGCGGTGTCTGACATGTTCATCGCCCAGGAACACTGGGGGGAGCGCTGTGAGAATGCCTACGCATGGCGCAGTGTGATCGATACCGGCGCGACCGTCATCTTTGGATCGGATGCGCCGGTCGAAACGCCATCACCGTTGATCGGCATCCATGCCGCCGTGACGCGACGGCGTGCAACCGGTGAACCCGGACCCGAAGGATGGTATCCGGCGCAGCGGATTACACGCGAGGAAGCGCTCGCCGCGTATACAAGCACGCCCCCATCAGCAGCCGGAGTCGATTCAACCCAGGGGAAGATACTGCCCGGTTTTATGGCTGATTTGCAGGTATACGATGCGGATTTGCTCACATGTGAAGTGGACGAACTTCTCGAGATCCAGCCCTGCGGTGTGATGGTAGACGGGGAATGGGTGATAAGGACCTTCTAATCGACGTGGTCGATCTCCCATTCCCTTACCGGCAACAGGGGAACATGATGGTCATCCTCGAAACGGGTCAGCCCGAGCCTGTTCAAATGTTCGAGGAAGGCAATCGAAAACTTCCGGGTACTCCCAAATTGATCCCGAAAATCTTTTACGCTTACCTGCCCTTTTGACGACAGAGTATCCCGGATCCAACCGCAGAATTCGTTGTAGGTCGACGCAAGAAACAGGACATCCTGGGACACGCGAACCAGGATCCCCGCGTTGATTGCATACTGCAGTAACTCATCGTCCACGTACTGTAAACATTCTCGCATAGAAGGCGGCGTAGCGGGGGTTCTCTGAAAACTGACTATCAGTCCATCCAATGCCTGGTTTTGCGCCTCTGAGGGCCGGGGAGCGTGCTCCTTGAGGTAAAGTTGGTCAGATGTACGTGCAATCAAGCCTTCATCCACGGCTCGTTTGACCATCCCCTCGAAAAGTGCAGCGTTCTCAGATACCTTCGAACGTACTTCGTTTCCAGGCATGCCCGGCCGCAACGGAAAACGCTGGTGGTAGATCTCCAGCGTACGGCGCATTTTGTCCAGAAGCTGTTGCCAGCCTTCCTCCGTGACGAAATAAACCTGGCTGCCTTCGCTTTCACCTGCCTGTATCGGTACCAGTTTCGCACGTTCAACCATTTCGTCCACGATCGCAGGGACTGCTTCAGGATCCAGTCCCGACCGGGGAACAAGCACCTCGAGGGTTACGGGGCCATACTGATTGACCGTTTCCGTCAGAATCTCAAGTGTGCCGCTGCCAAGCCGGTCCAGACCCTTCAGGATCGCATCATCGAACCGGCGGTGTTTGCGATGTGGATGCGGGTTGAGAACCTCCCCGCCCGCAAGGGTCTCTGCCGGCGATGCCTGACGAAGGATGAATCGATCACCCCGCGCGACGAGAATGGGCTCATTCAGGACAAGCTGTGCCAATCCTGAAGCGCCGGGGGCAATTTCCTCTTCGCCCAGTACACGGATGCGCGCGATGCGCTGTGCCGCACCGGCGAATAATTTCAAGCTTTGATTATGCTTGACGGCACGCCGCGTACCGGGAAGCACCGAAAGCCGGGTGTCCAGAAGTGTGGTTTCCTCATACGTTCCGGGGAGGATCATCGTGTCGCCACGATGGATTTCATCATGATGGATACCACTGAGATTGACCGCCACACGCGTACCAGGATTCGCGATGTCAACCTCGCGATGGTGCGACTGCAGCGTACGTATGCGCCCCTGCACATTCCCGGGAGTGACGATGACATCATCCCCTTTTGAAAGGCTTCCGTCCAGAAGCGTGCCTGTGACCACCGTGCCAAAACCCGATAAGGTGAAGATCCTGTCCAGATGAAGTCGAGGCCTTCCCAGATCCCTTTTGGGCACAGTGTCGCTCAGGAGCCGGTCAAGTTGCTGCTGAAGCAAATCGATGCCTTCCGTTCTCACCGCGGAAGTCCGAACGATGGTCGACCCCTCGAACGAGGTCTTCTCCAGCAGTTCATGAACGTCCAATTCAACGAGGTCCAGCCAGGCTGGATCGTCAACCAGGTCACACTTAGACAGGACGACAATGGCTCGTTTAATGGCGAGTAAATCGAGAATGGCGAGGTGTTCACGTGTCTGCGGCATCACCCCTTCATCAGCCGCAATGACCAGCAGGACCGCATCAATCATCCCTGCCCCGGAGAGCATATTTTCGATGAAGTCGATATGCCCTGGCACATCCACAATTCCAACGGTGCCATTTTCAGGAAGGTCTACCCACGCGAAACCGAGATCAATGGTCATCTGACGCGCTTGTTCTTCAGGCAAACGATCCGGGTGGATGCCAGTTAATGCACGTACGAGTTCGGACTTTCCGTGGTCAACATGTCCGGCGGTGCCGATAACATACATGGCATGCTTCCAGCGATGTGGTCACGATTCGAGGTCGAAATCTTCGCTCAAGGACTCCAGCCACTGGTGGATGGTGTCCCGGATATCCTGAATGTTCGTGCGATCAAGCTGGACCTTGGTGCTGAGCTGCTCCTCAAGTGTGGTGGAGAGGTTTTCATCATCCGTAAGGCGTGTTTCAATTTTCTCGTGCAAACGATCATGCTCACGCCATCGTTCATCCTCTGTGAGCTTAAACGTGCTCCAGCGCTTCTGGTTTTCAGCTTGAAACGTCGTCCAGGCTTGCTCCTGACGGTTTTCTGCAAGGCGCTGCATCTCGGTAATTTCGTTGATCCGGCGCTCCAGGCGAAGGATGACCTCCTCCAGATCCGATTGCATCTGTTTGAGCTTGCTGTACGTGGATTGGAAAGCGGCTACCCGTTCGTTGAGTTCATCCGCAACTTTCTCAATGTCGCCAAATCGCCGCTCCCACTCGGCCCAGGAGTGCTGATATTCCACCATCTGGAGGTTCTGCTTTTCCAGCCAGACTTCCTGGGCTGACTGTCGTTCATCCTCGCTCGCCGCCAATTCTGCAAGACGGACCTCCGTGCGGCGTGTGCGATCCTCGATCGCTTCGACCTTGCCTGTCGTCTGAGTGTGTAGTTTCTTCAAGTTGGCGATTTCTGCGTCAGCCTCGCCGAGATCTCGACTTAACTTGCGAAGCTCATCGACATGCAAGGAGAGCTGAGTGCTTCCATCAACGGCAGCATTCGTTGCAGCCTCGAGCCGCTTGCTCAAGGCATCCCGATCACTGTTCGCTTTCGCGGCTTCGTCCTTGACGCTGCGGAGGTCTTTCTGAAGGTTCTCAATTTCCTTGAGGGCTCCTCGCAGTTCTTCAATTTGTCGATTGGTCGCTGTTTGATCGGCTTTACGGATGGCTTCAAGTCCCTTTTCTTTTTCCGTGCGCCGCTTCTCCGCCTGGTCAATCTGGCGGGATACCTCTTTGCGATGGGCTGTCAGCGCCTCGTCAATCTGGCTGATTTTCTGTGAACGAGCGTTGAGCAGGCTGATTTCTTCAGTGAGATCCTGATGCCGCTTGGCCTGGCTTGAGAGCGCTTTCTCGAGGGAGTCAATTCGTTCCTCGAGACGCGAAATCGTCTCTTTCGACTCCCGGCGTTCGCCTTCCAGCCATTCAACTTTCTTCTGAAGCAGTTCGGGCTCCATGGATTGCCCTCATTTCTGGTGATTTTGCGGGATTATAGCATGGTCACGATGGGAGGAGATTGGACAGACCGTCGATAATGGTCTCCATCCATGGCAGCACAGCCTGAGGGAAGAGGCCCAGGCCGAGTACGAGGGCGAGCTGAAGGATGTTGAGAATGAAGCTTCCTTCTCGTACTTGCTCCTGAACGTCTCCACCCTCGCCTTTTCCGCGCATGGCAAGATACCATCGCACAAGGACGATTGAGCTCATCATCCATCCTGCAAGCATGGTGAGGACGCCGAGTCCATCGCTTCCTGCCATCACGTCCAGAAGCATCCAGCGTCCAGGAAAACTTGCTGCGAATGGAACGGAGAAGACCGCAGCCATCCCAAGAACGATGAATGTCACGCGCAAAGGATGGCTATGCGCAACGCCCTGGAGCTGCTCGACGGTATCATCTCCGACGATTCGCATCAGAACCGTCAAACTCGTGGTCCATAAGACAATGCCCGGGACCCTGGCTGCATTCAACTGCATCATCAGCTCAAGACCTGAAGCATCGCCCATCCCGGCTGCCATGAGGATGATGCCAAGATCGGCAATCATGGCGTAGGCGATCACCCTTGTCATGCGTCGCTGACCGAGCATCATCAGGGAACCAAACCACACCATTGCCACGCCTGCCAATCGGATCCCCTCGAAGGTTGAAGGCTGTGTCCGCAGCCATTCATACGTATCCAGAAAACGCAGCAGGAAAAAGACCCCCAGCGTTTGCATGAACAGAAGAAGCGTGACAACCACGTAAGGGTGACTTTCATCAGCGGCAACGGATAACCAGTAATGAAACGGGGGGACTGCCATCAGCACCGCGAAGCCCACAGCCAGCAGCGCGGCTGTCCAGCGCGCAATCTCTGGAGTCGCCCCGGTCACACCAACGACACCAAGCAGCCATCCCGCCAGCAGGATGGCCATCATCGCCAGCGAAAACACGAAGAGGAGGCGCATTGCAGCACGCCGGGCAGGGTACTCAGGTGCAACCAGAATGAGAACGGCCAGCATAGCAGCCAGTTCCATCAGAATGGCGGCATAGAGAAACGGCTTCATCATCATCGCCGCTGAGCAAACCCCCGTGAGCAGCAGAACAAGGCTCGGGAAAAATCGATTCGCATCAGCATACGCGCTGGATGTAAGCAGGACGGCGGTCAGAATAAAGAGAAAACCAATGAAACCGCGTGCGGGCTCGTCCAGGAGAAGCGCTCGGCCAAGGACCTGGAACGTGTTATTAAACCGGACCTGCAAAACGGCGAAGTCAAAGGCTGCTTCGAGAGGTACGGCCAGAGCAAACACCCCGAGCAGGAATGCCCCTCCTGCCCCGATCCACGCGGCATGATGCGCTTTTGCACGCAGGAGGAAAGCAAAGCCGGCTGTCACGATCGCTCCGACAAGCAAGATCAGCGGGACATTCATTCAGCCGGTTTCCCTTCCTCCCTCGAACCTGGTATCAGCACATCAAGGTAGCTGATGACAAGAGCAAGTGCAAGGTGCACGGCAGCCTGCAAAGCAAGCATGGCACGTGAGGGTTCCAGAAACGTATAGAGCAACTCAAATCCGCTCAACAAGGTAATCAAACCGACACCAATGGCAAAGGTTTGTTTTGAAATCCCGATCTGCAGCAAGCCGGAAGCAACCAGGAAAATGGCCCCGAGTAACACCATATCCTCTAATCCCGAGACGACAAACCATCGGCTTGAGAACACACCATAGCCTGCGACAATGACCACCCCGTATGCAATCGTTCGGAATCCGCGCCCCGTCATCGACTCAACCCGATCCTGGCCCGGCTGCTGCTCATCCATCGTATGGGATGAGAGATACAGCATGGCTGCAGTGATCAATCCTGTGAGCAAGCGGATGGAAGCAAAGGAAAGGGGCAAGAAGCTCAGCGTAAGCCATGTCACAAATACATACTGGCAAGCGAGGGCACCAATCCTGACAACCCTTCGACTTGCGACCATGATGATCCCACCCGCCAGCATCACTCCCAGCACAGGGATGATCAGCAAACGCTCGAGGAATACGGTCATGCTCCCTGACTCCTTAAGGTCAGCATGCCAATCAGGACGAAGATGATAATCCAGAGTGTGCCACCATCCCCCTCCAGGATGTCCGAGACCAGACCGACAACGTAGCTGTAGGATTGCAGAAGACCGGTCAACATACCTCGTGCTCGTCGCTGGATCCGCTTGCCACCAACAAGAATGCTCCTGCCCGTTTCCATCCATTCTGGAGACGGTTGGACAACCACTCCCAGCGCGAAGGTCAATACCACAAGGGCCCCACCTAGAATGACCGGGCCTGTATTCAATGTGTATCCCAGTCTCCATCCGGCATAGATGAGAACCAACCCAACCAGGGCAACTCCCGCAAGGTGAAACGCTGTTTCCAGTCGCTCTCCTTCAGTCTGTTGCTGACGAAGATTTTTCCAGACCCGCCATGTCAACAGTGAGGAACCTCCCATGCCGAAAGCCCCCGCCAGGAGAAGGGAAATGGGTGTTGATTCTACACTGAACAGGGCAGCGACCATGATGCCCCCAGCCGTGAAGGGAAGCCCCACTTGTGAGAGAGGCAAAATGAGATAAGCCCAGCGTGACCAGCCCGTTTCATCCACCATTTCATTCAGAGTCAGTACCCACAGGACGCCGGCCGCTGCGAAATAAACCGATTGCACTTCCGCAGGAAGCAGCGTTCCTACCAGCATGATGGCAAGTTGACAGAGGCGCACCCACCATCTACGCTCATCTCCTCTACCGGAAAAAAGAGACCCGCCAAAACCGAGAAGGGAAAGAAGAAGGACGACCACCGAAAAGCCGGTGGTGGTGAATCCAAATGGAATACTGCGGACCAGCAATGCCCATGCAAGGGCGCCATACATCGCGTATTCACGATCCTCGACACGTCTCCCTTCGTGATCCCCGCCAGGCAGGAGCCAACGACCAGCGATGAGGCGCAGGAAGGCAGCGATGATGAGGAAGCCTTTTGCTACAGAAGGCTGGAGAAAGGCTGCATCGGGATGGGCTATTGCCGCTGTTTCAACGACTGAACCGGCAATAAGAAATCCAATACTTGCTGCACCCGTTAGAAGGCACCGCAGGAACGGCCTGCCGGTAGAACGCGCCCGGAAGATGAAGGCGGCATCAAACAGCATCCACATCAGAACCAGCGCAAGGCTGTTTGAAGCGACCAGACCCGCCAATGTGAAGCCAAGGAGCAAAAGGAGTTGTCCAACCTGTTTGCTGGTCACCCGAATCGAGCCGCTCATCATGGCTGTCAAGTTGACCAGACCCCGTACGAGGACCGCCGCGGCAAGAACCTGGATAGGCGCCGGTAGGTTAAACCCGGCAAAGAGAACCCATGTCCGGGTCACCTGCCAGAGGGCAAATTCCACAACTTCCTCGTGTGAGCCGCCGATCAGGAGGACGAACAGAACAGCAACGATGGCAAGCAGAGCGAAAAGCCATGCGTTCCTGATGCGTTCAGAACGCAGAAACAGGAAAGCCAATCCCGGAATGAGAAGGAGAAGGATGACGAACAGAAAGACCAAGGGCACCTCGCGAGGTCCGATTGTATCGCTTCACCGTCTAGCTTACCATGTCAAGCGACTGGATTTTCGAGGTGGATGAGAGCATAATCAGCAGGGAGACTGTATGAACCAACCTTGAGGGAGAAACCCGCCCTTCCAGTAAAGCCAGCCAACGATGGTTATCTTGTCCTCGAAGGCCTTGGATTGATCGATCACCACTCAACACTCGCAGGAAAGGAAAACGATGCCCGATCAAGCCCGTGAAGCACATGCAACAACCGTCATGCTTGATGGCAGCAGCCTGAGCATTGGGCAAGTCCATGATGTTGCGCGTCTCTCCGCACCCATACACTTGCAGGACGCAGCGCTGGCTCGCGTTCAACGCTCCTTTGACATGTTAGCGAAACTTGCAGATGGCGATCATGCCGTCTATGGGGTAAATACTGGATTTGGCATCTTCGCCAGCCGGAAAATTCCTCCCGAACTGTCGCGCGCGCTGTCCCGCAACCTCGTTCTCAGTCACGCCGTCGGTCTCGGGGAACCGTACCCGGACGATGTCGTCCGAGCTGCCATGCTGATCCGCATCAATTCCCTCGCGAGCGGACATTCGGGGGTAGACCCAACCATCCTCACGACACTGATGTCGATGCTGAACAAGAATGTCGTTCCCGTCATCCCGCAACAAGGCAGCCTTGGATCATCCGGCGACCTTGCCCCCCTCGCTCATCTTGCACTGGTGCTCTCCAGTCCGATTGACCCCGAGCGTGAGGAGTACTCCGGTGAAGCTTCCTTCGGCGGCACGCGTATGAGCGGCAAGGCCGCGATGGAAGCCGCAGGGATCTCACGCCCCCATCTTGGACCCAAGCAAGGGCTGGCGTTGATCAACGGCGCCACCTTCACAGCAGCCATGCTCGCACTGGCAACCCACGACACCGGGCTTCTCATCTCCGCTGCGGAAGCCGCAACAGCGCTGACCTTTGAAGCCCTGTTCGGGATCCAGGACGCGCTCGATGAACGCCTTCATCATGCGCGCCGACATCCCGGCCAGATGAAAACCGCACGCCATCTGAAGAACCTGCTTTCGGGCAGTGAGTTCAGCGGTAAAACCAGCAGAGTCCAGGATCCTTATTCGCTTCGCTGTGCGCCGCAAATCCTTGGCCCGGCATGGGAAACCCTTGCATTTGTCGAAGATGTTGTCGGGAGGGAACTCAACGCAGCCACAGATAACCCGCTTCTGTTTGACGATACCGCAATCTCAGGCGGAAACTTCCACGGGCAGCCGCTCGGATTATGCGCCGATTACCTCAAGATTGCCTTGAGTGAACTTGCCGCCGTTGCGGAGCGCCGCATTTTCAAGCTCCTTTCCGGCGAGCAAAACATCGGGCTCCCCATGATGCTCGTCGCTGACGAACAGAAAGAGGGATTCCATTCCGGCTTGATGATGCTGCAGTACACCGCAGCCTCACTCGTTCTGGAGAATCAGCACCTGGCTGCGCCGGACAGCATTCATTCACTGCCCACGTCCGCAGGCCAGGAAGATCACAACGCCAATTCAACCTCCGCAGCACGGCATCTGATGAGCGTGATCGCGAATGCGACCTTTGTGATCGCCATCGAAATGATCTCTGCAGCGCAGGCGATCCGTATCCGTCATCACCGTTCACCTGAGCTACGTCTCGGTGAAGGCACAGCCCCTCTCTATGAGTGGCTTTGCTCAAGGGTTCCCTTTATCTCGGAAGATCGACCACTCTCTAACGATGTCGAACACGTTGCGAAGGAAATCATGGCTGGCTCCCTGCCTTCAACGACCTGAGGTCGGCACGTGTGCTATAATCACGGCCACTATGAAGTGCACTGTGCATACGGCAGGGATCCATTCCGTTCATCATCCTACGGATATGCAGTAGGGCTTGCCGTCGATTTAATAGGGATTGCACAAAACGGCGAGGCCACCCCTTGCCGTTTTTCTGTTCGTCCAAGAGGAGTAGCCCATGTCATCAAACATTGCGCCAGTCAAGGGCACACGGGATTTCTACCCGGATGAAATGTCGTTTCAGCGCTGGCTGCGGTCGAAAATAGAAGCCGTATCCACACTCTTTGGGTATCAGGAGTACGATGGACCTTACCTTGAGCGGATCGACCTCTACGCTGCAAAATCCGGGGAAGAACTGGTCAAGGAGCAAGCCTTTGTCTTTCCCGACCGGGGTGGTGATCTCATCGCACTCAGGCCGGAATTGACCCCCTCGCTTGCGCGTATGGTCGCGACACGCCGCAACCAGCTTCCGCCGTTGATCCGGTGGTGGTCGTATGGCCCTTTCTGGCGGTATGAACGCCCGCAGCGAGGGCGCGGTCGGGAGTTTTTCCAGTGGAACATCGATCTCCTCGGTGTCGATTCCCCCGAAGCCGACGCAGAAATCGCCGCGATTGCTGCGGTTTTTTTCCGGTCAGCAGGCCTCAAACCTGACCAGGTCCGCATCAAGTACAACAACCGCCGACTTGTGGATCAGCAACTCAGCAGTATCGGCATCCAGGCCAAGCAGCGTGGGGAAGTCTTCCGACTGATTGATCGCCGCGACAAGATGAACGCCAAGGCATGGAAAGCCTATGCCGATGACCTTGGATTATCCATGGACCAGTTCAACGCATTGTGTGCGCTGCTGGAGGATAAGAATGCCTACTCTGAGTCCGAAGAATTGGTAGCTTTCCAGAAAGCGCTGGAGAATCTCGGCGTGGACGCCTACTTCGAGTACGACCCGACCATCATCCGAGGACTTGATTACTACACAGGTACCGTGTTTGAAGCTCGGGATGTCAGCGGCAGTCTACGTGCAATTCTCGGCGGAGGTCGCTACGACAACCTGGTTGCCGATGTTGGTGGTGATCCCATCTCTGGCGTTGGCTTTGCCATGGGCGACATGGTCGTCCGTCTCCTCCTGGAGGAGTTCGAGTTAATCCCGTCATCCTCGCCAAATCCTTCCGATGTTCTCATTGCCACATTTGATGCCAGTTGCTGGGAAGTAGCTTTTCTGATGGCATCACAACTCCGTGAGGCTGGCCTTCGTACGGAATGGTACGCGAAGGAAACCCGCATTCCAAAGCAGTTAAAATATGCCGATCGCCAGGGAATCCCCTTCGCCCTCATCATCGGTCCCGATGAAATCGAAACAGGGGAAGTTGCTGTGAAGAATCTTCGAGATCGTACGCAGCTTCAACTTCCCATGGATCAAGCTGCAGCGATCATCCTCAAAGAGCTCGAGGAGATGACCAATCGCTGATTCTTTACAATTCCTTCATGGACTTTTCGATCAATTCTTGCTATGGTAAGACTGATCGAGCTCAGAGATGGTGAAGAGACAACAGCATACAGCGTATCGAGCTTCTAGAGCAGGGCCAGAAGAGCCCTCCTGGGCTCCTAAAATTGATAGATCGTTCTCTTCACTTCGAGCTTCATCAAAACGCACCCTTTCAAAAGGGTGCGTTTCTTGTAACCTCCCATCAGATGGTTGGCATTCATCCGGGTTCATGATAAAATCTCGCCGCAGCCGTGGTGGCTGTAGCTCAATGGTAGAGCACTTGACTGTGGATCAAGATGTTGCGGGTTCGAGCCCCGTCAGCCACCCCAAAAAAGAAGGCGCTTCTAGCGCCTTTTTTCTTTTCCGGAGACACCTGACTCCATTTCAAGACCGGTTCATGCGGCTAGCCGCGGCACCTGCGAGGGCAAAGAAGAGTTTTCCCACACCATCGCCATTGAGGGCACTGGTTTCAAGATAGAAACCACCGATTTTCTCGGCGAAAGCCTTTGCCTCATCTGAACTGACATTTCGTTCCAAATCAGATTTGTTGCCCACGATGATGTAATTCTGATCCGGAACCGCCTCCCGGATTTCCTCATACCAATCCGGCAAATGATTGACACTGTCAGGTTCGGTCACATCATACACAAGAGCCGTTGCAAGACTCCCCCTGTAGAATCCGCTGCGTACAACCTTGAATCGCTCCTGTCCAGCCATATCCCAGATCGACAACTTCACCGTCCCTTCCGGTAGTTGTACGACCTTGGTTTGAAAATCGACACCGATTGTCGTCACGCGTGACTCGGAAAACTTCCCTTCACAGAATCGCCTTACAAGGGAAGTCTTTCCAACATTGCCGTCGCCTGCCATGACAACCTTAAGGACAGGATATTGATTGCCTGATGTCTCAGTCATGCCTTAATGCCTGTGAAGATTATAGGATTGATGTGGGAGAAACAACGCGTTGGGGTCAATAACATCTCTGGTGAGCACGGGCCTGTTTGCGCTTTCAAACACCCGGTGGATCTCTTCAATTGTCATCAACTGTTGTCGTGCAGGCTCGGAGCTGAAGATGGCGAGCAGCGTTGTTAGAGCGCCCGGCACAAAGCAGAGCCAGCTCCCGTTCTCAATCTGCGAAGATTGGATCCCGGCACCGAAGATCTCTTTTGTCGCCGCCCGGTAGGATGAGAGCATGGGCACGACGAGTGACGTATCCAGGTCAAAGGTGCCGATCGTTGCAATAGGGATCCCGGAGTCGTTCCGATATATCGCGTAGCCGACGACACGTGATTTATGCTGACGGCGAATGACCATGCTTCGTCCTTCGGTCTTCGCTTTCTGCCAGTCATCGGATTCCGGCGAGACGGCAAGCCATGTTTCGATCGCGGTTCTCTCCCGCTGATAGTGGTTGAAAAGCTCCTGGAATTGGGCCCGGTTGATGCGGCCGTTGGCAAACTCGCTGGCCAGATTGTTGACCTTCGCCTGAAGGCGTCCCAGATAGGCCTCTGCTTCTTCAGCGGTACTGGCGGGATCTGCCCCGGCTGGTGGCTGAAAACCGATCTCCTCCGCCTGACGCCCGGGTTCCGGCACATAGCGTTCACCTGGTTGCATGGCTTCCTGGGGCCGCGAGTCGATCTCCGTCTCAGGCTCCTCCTGAGTTGGTTCAATGAAATCCTGGTCGTCCTGTTTGAAGAGATCCCTAAACCGTTTGAACATCTGCTATGAATCCAGAAATGAAGGTCTCAATATACCCCGGTCAGTTTTATGCAAGGCATGTAAAAAGTCAAGCGCATTTCCCATGCCTATGGTAACACGGCACCGGGGACCCTGTGCCTTGCAGTCATCTTTCAGTTATCCTGGGCATCCTCACCGTCAGGCGTTTCCTCGCTGTCCGGTGTATCCGTCGTTCGAAGCATGAGTGGTTTCGTCGCACCCCCGCTACGCATTGGACCACGCCGGAGCCATTCTTCCATGCTGAGCGCGAGTTCGGTTTGTGCCTCAGGGCTCCCCGGTACATAAACCGCACTTTCCATCTGCGTTTCCGTCATGCCACCCAGACGGTCCCAGATACTCTCCGGGATCAAGTCGAGCCCGGCAGCTCGCATGGACGCCAAAACGGCCTTATGATGCTCCAATCGGTAGTTGAAATTGGTAATCATCACGCCGATGACTTCCAGACCGGTATTTAATTCCTGCTTGATTTTCTCCAGCGAAGCCAGAAAGATCCACAAAGCTCGCAAATCGTTAACCTCTGGTTTTGCCGGGATAAGCACCCCATCCGCCGACTGCAAGGCGGAAAGAGTCAGCATACCGGTGCTGGGTGGACAGTCGATCAGGATGACATCGAACTGCGAACGCACTCGATCCAGTGCCCGCTGCATGACCAGATCCCGCCCGAGGCGCGAGAGAAGCCCCATTTCGGTGTACGCCAGCGAGGGATCCGAGGGAGCAAGGTGCAACCCCCTCCCCGGGGCGATTTCCCGGATAATATCCTGCATCGATATCCTGCCAGGAAGCGTTCCCCCCAACACCTCGCCCATGCTGACCGATGCGGTATGTTCGACACCACATACCGCCGTCAGGCTGGCTTGCGGGTCCAGATCCACCATCAGCACACGATGCCCCCGTTCGGATAATGCGCGGCCAATGCTAAGTACCGTGGCTGTAGCGCCGACTCCACTACGCTGATTCGCAACAGCGATGACCTTCCGGTTGATCACACCATGCCTCGGTTTCTCGGTATTCGTGTACTTCCAGTCAGGAAGCGTATTCGCACATCCTGGACACGACCTGCACCCATGATGACATAATCGCCAGGATCGAGCAAGACTGGCTGCCACGCTGGGAGTGAGCTATCACGGTCCAATGCCAATGTACCCCTCTTCAAGCGCGTCACGGAGTTCAAGGATGGAGTCGAGTCTTCCTGTTGAAACAGCTTCGTCGTCCCATACCGAGATGGTTATGGGCAAATTGAAAAAGCCGCCCTGAAGACTGGCATCCGAGACTGAGTCCCAATTGGTTTCCAGGAACCGTGCAGGATCAAAATACATGTCCATCACATGACCTGCATCATTTCCATTGACGTCCGCTCCAATTAGGAGAATCCCTCGATTGAGAAGATCTGCCGTCTGTTCTGGAGTGAGAATGCCGGGGTGAAGATACACAATGTCCACTGCAGCTCCCGTCAGGAGATCCAGTACGCGCCCCCACGATGCCTCATCGCCGGGTATGAGGCCAATGTGGAGCGGATACTCTTCATACGGTGGCCGCTCTGGCCGGCACAATCCACAATAGAACTGGGCTCCCTGCTGAAAAGCAGTTCCCATAATCCCACCCGTATCGGTTGTTGAATCAGCAATGATGGCAATGCGCCAATCAGGGGCAAGAACGGCCGCGGCGTAGCCTGCAAGAAAGCTGAGTTTCTCCAACTCCAGGGGGTCAGCTCCAAGCACGCTGATATTGTCAGGCAACTCGCCCTGAAGACCAGGGATGGCGAGGATGCGTGCATCAGGGTTCAGCCTTGACCAGGTTTCTGCCTGCTCCGCCTGGTCAATAAGAAGAAGAAACGCATAGGATGGATTTGCGTTCGGTTCAATATACTCCTGTATCCACTGGAACGTTGCGCCGTATTCCTGCGCCCGCGCCTCCAAATATGCCCCCAGGGATGCCACATCCATTCCACGTTGGTCGGCAGGGGCCACCAGCAGGAATTGATCCAGCGGCACGTCTGTGGCTGTGGGGGCTACGGTCGGTGTCAGATCCATCGGTTCTGGAGATGGTGTCGTGGCATTCGACGAGCCTGTGCAGCCAACCAACAGGATGGAAACCAGGGGGATCACAACGAATACAATGGCTATGCGAAGATTTTTCATAGATTTTCAACCTGGATAGATCTCTTCACCGATTGTAACAAGGTTTCGCCTTTCCAACACTCCCATCCTGATCGAAACCGGTTCGAATGATTATCTGACGTTGTCAGGTCCCATATTCTTGGTTAGACTTAACCCTGAGAACATCCATCACATGATGAGGTCATGCGTATCGTGAAACGGAAAGCAAACAATCTCTCTCGCAGGGAAGCGCTGAAAGTTGCCGGCCTAGGGATCGCCGGGCTCTCGATGCCAGCGTTTCATGATCCCATGCTGCCGGCGCGCACGGATCCCGTTTCACGATTGGGGCGTATCTGTGCCGCCAGTGTGGATGTGTTCTCCCAGCCCGATGCCACGAGCAGTTCCGTCGCTACCCTTTATGAAGACTCTCTCATCGAATGCCATCGAGAGCTGGTCGGGTATCACCCGTACCGAATCAATCAGCGCTGGATCGAAACGCCGGATGGCTACATCTGGTCCCCGAATGTCCAGCCCGTTGAAAACCATCCCAACCCTGAGCCTCTCACACTGGTGGAGACCAGCCAGGGGCCCGGTTTGTGGGCAGAGGTGTCTGTCCCCTATGTCGACCTCGTCCTGGACAACCCGCCTGCTCGCTCGCCGTGGCTGCAAGATGCTCTGTATGCTCGCCTGTATTACAGCCAGGTTGTGTGGATCGACCAGCTTCGTGAGGAAGATGATGGCCAGTTGTGGTGCCGGATAAACGAACGCTTTGGCTACGGGGACATCCTGTGGGCAAAAGCGGAAGGGTTCCGCCCCATCACTGAAAACGAACTCGCGCCTATCGCACCCGATGTCGAAGACAAGCAGGTTGTGGTCAACCTCTCACGTCAGTCACTTTCCTGCTTTGAGAATGGACGCGAGGTCTTCTACACACGCATCTCCTCCGGAGCACGCTTTGATGCTCAGGGGAATCCCGTCGATCAATGGTCGACACCGGTGGGGGCACATCCCATCTGGCGTAAAATCATCTCCCTTCACATGAGTGGCGGTACCACAGGTGGCGGGTATGACCTGCCGGGCATTGGCTGGACATCGCTCTTCGTCGGAAACGGCGTCGCCATCCATTCCACCTTCTGGCATAACAATTACGGGGTTCCAATGTCACATGGCTGCATCAACGCCCGTCCCCAGGATGCGAAATGGATTTTCCGGTGGACTGCCCCGCATGTGCCCTTTGATCCCGGCGATGTCACCATCGGCATGCCAGGAGGCACGAAAATTAGCGTGATCGAGGAATGATGATCCCGTCAGCATTCGAACAAAGCAGGGCGAGGATGAAATGAAATCATCAACAGCGAAAGCATCCGCCCACCCGAACATTGCCCTGATTAAATACTGGGGAAACTCAGATGATGCTCTCCGCCTCCCTGCGAATGACTCGCTTTCCATCACGCTCGGTGCATTGACCACAACCACGACGGTCACCTACGATGCAGCATTGAAGAGCGACCAGTTCACCCTCAACCACGTCGTTCAGACGGACCCCGACACAGCGCGGGTCTCGGCTCACCTCGATCTCATACGCCATCTCGCACACGAACAACGCCGGGCGCATGTGGAGAGTGTCAATTCCTTCCCCGCAGGAGCCGGCATCGCGTCCTCCGCCTCGGGCTTTGCTGCGCTGACCGTGGCAGCTTGCGCTGCGGCGGGTCTCACGCTTGATTCCACCGCCCTCTCACGCCTCGCGCGCCGTGGCTCTGGCTCAGCCGCACGTTCCATGTTAGGCGGCTTCGTCCAGTTGCATGCAGGAAGCGACGATGCGCTCTGTTTTGCTGAACAACTCGCCGACATCCATCACTGGCCGCTCCGGGATCTTATTGTGGTATCCGACCGATCCCATAAATTAACCGGGTCCACAGGTGGACATCACTCTGCTCCGTCCAGCCCCCTGCAGGCAGCCAGAGTATCCGATGCCGCCCGCCGAATTCGCGTGTGCCGTGAGGCCATCCAGGAACGGGATTTCCACAAGCTTGCGGCAATAGCAGAACTTGACAGCAATCTGATGCACGCCATCATGTTCACGTCCACGCCACCACTGCTGTACTGGAATGCCACCACGATCCATGCGATGCAGGCGGTCACCGATCTGCGTTCGAAGGGATACGAGGTGTTGTATACCGTGGATGCGGGTCCGAACGTGCACTGCATCTGTTCACCATCGGATGAAGAGACTGTACTGAAAGTCCTCCAGAATCTTCCCGGCGTGAAGGATGTCCTCCAATCGGGCGTAGGCGGGCCTCCCCGCGTACTCTGACAGCAGACGCCCCTCGAATGATATAATCCGGGAAGATTGCCGCCGGCTTCAGGCTGGCTTGTCCTGGTTGACCCAGTCGCCATCTGCCGCCTTTTCACCGGCCTGCCACGTACGAACAAACGGTATGAAGCAATCTGCAGAAGGAAGGTACTTGTGTCGGATTTTCTCCTTTTTCTCGTGGTCATCAGTACTCTCATCATCGGGCATGAATTCGGTCATTTCCTCGCTGCGAAACTGATCGGCGTCAAGGTGCTCGAATTTGGCATTGGATTTCCACCCCGGCTTCTCACCCTTTTTGAGGCAGGCGGAACCCGCTACACCGTGAACCTGCTGCCCCTCGGCGGTTTTGTCCTGCCAGCGGGAGAGAATGACCCGTCCATCCCTGGTGGTCTCGCCGCCTCGAAAAAGTGGAAGCGTGCGCTGGTCCTTTTCGCCGGTCCGCTCGCGAATTTCCTCATCGCCTTCGTGGTCTTCGTCGGCGCATATCGATTTGCAGCACCGGATTTTGAGCAGGTTCTCATCAGCGAGGTGCAGGCGAATACCCCTGCAGAAACAGCCGGCGTTCAGGAAGGCGACCTCGTTGTGAGCGTCGATTCGATCCCGGTGAACGGGTTTGAAAGCATTCAGAACGTGGTGCATGAAAACACCGGCAACCCCATCGAATTGGAAGTCGTCCGGGACGGGGAAACGCTCATGCTTGAACTGATCCCCAGGGAAGACTATCCGGAAGAGCAGGGTCCGATGGGCGTCATCCTCGGTCATCCCATCATGCAGGTCACGTGGCTTGAGGCTGGCCAGCTCAGCATTGACTCCATTACCTACCAGGTGACAGCTCTCATCCAGCTCCCGGGACGCCTGATTCGCGGCGAAGCCGAGCCAGAAGAAGCTCGCATCAGCGGATTCAAGGGTATCCATGATATGCTGGCGTGGGCGACCGAGGTAGACCGATCCGTCGAGACGCCTTTCTTCACCCTGAATTTCATTGGCATCATCAGTGTCGGATTGGCCCTTGCCAATCTGCTGCCCCTCCCCGCCCTGGATGGAGGCCGACTGTTGTTCGTCTTCATCGAACTGCTTCTCGGACGTCGTGTTCCCCAGCAATTTGAAAACATGGTGCATGCCATCGGCTTTGTACTCGTCATGGCTATTGTGATTTATTTCAACATCCAGGATTTCATCAACCCTATCCAGCTGCCTTGAAAGAGAACAACGTGGAAGAACCCTCCTTTGACGAATTTCTGCAGAAGCTTGCTGATGCCGACCAACCCATCCCATTGGAGCACGTCAAACTTCTCTCTGATCTGGATGCCCGCCAGATCAAGCAAGTTGCCAGCACCTGGGAAACAATCACCCCTTCGCGCCGCCTGGCGCTGCTCGAGCACTGCGGGAAGTTGGCTGAAGAGCATTTCGAGTTCCTGTTTGAGGCTCTCAACCGGCTTGCGTTGGAAGACGTCGAGAGCACTGTACGCGTACAGGCGGTGCACAATCTCTGGGAGTGCGAGGCGCCTGACATCCTCCCCCTCCTGATTGACATGCTCCTCCATGCAGAGGAAGAAAAGGAACGGGAAGCAGCCGCCGAGGCGCTCGGTCAGTTCGTCTATCTCGGTGAACTGGATGACATTGGCGAAACGGACAAGCTCGATATCGAGAAAGCCCTGCTCCAGGCCGTCCAGCATGACCCGTCACGACAGGTTCAACGGCGGGGGATGGAATCCCTCGGGTATTCGTCCAGAACGGAAGTCGCAGACCTGATCAACGCCTTTCACACCTCGGACAACGAGCAGGATCAAATAACAGCCATCATCGCCATGGGCCGATCTGCGGACCCCATCTGGGGCGAGGATGTCCGTCTCGCGCTCCAGAACACCTCGCCCGAGATCCGGATGCACGCAGCGCGCGCGGCAGGTGAACTCGAGATGAAGGACGCCGTTGAGGACTTGATCGACATTCTCAGCGATATCAATGCGCTCAATCAAGCTGCTGCTGTCTGGGCTCTTGGACAGATCGGTGGCGAACGCGCGCGTGAAGCTTTGCTCTATTTTGACGAGCAAAACGAGGATGAGGTCCTTGGCGAACTGCTGCAGGAATCGCTTGATCATCTCGCGTTCGTCGATGGTGGAGACGATTTTCTATTCTTAGACCTGAATAAGGATCGAGGTATTGAATTTTGACCGCTGCAATCGAACTCCTCACAGCCAACATTGCACCCATTATCATCGTCGCAGCCATAGGCGGCTTAGTGCAACGCATCTTTGATCTCGATCCTGTGCCGTTATCCCGGGCAATCTTTTACGCCTTCGGTCCTGCACTGGTTTTCGAGAGTATCGTGACGACAACCATTTCCGCGGGAGACATGCTCACCATGGGCGTCTTCTCCATCATCCTCCCGACCCTTGTCGGGGCAATTGCATTCCTCGTATCCCGGCTGCTTTCTCTCGATGCCAGCACGACGTCGGCAGTTGTCCTGGTCACGATGTTTCTCAATGCCGGTAACTACGCGCTCCCTCTGGTTGAATTCGCATTTGGCCCTGAAGGTCTGGCCTGGGCGACGATCTTCTTCATTGTGCACGCTCTCATGCTCAACTCCATCGCTGTTTTCATTGCGTCAGCAGGGAAAGAACCCATCGGACGGGCGCTTCTCCAGATGTTCAAAGTGCCCGCCATCTATGCCATCCCCCTTGCATTTCTCATGCGAACGGCAACCTTTACACTACCCCTCTTCGTCGGACGCTCCGTGGAACTCCTGGCCGATGCCGCGATCCCCTCCATGCTCTTCCTGCTGGGAATGCAGATTGTCCGTGCCGGCAAGCCGAAATGCTGGGGGATCATTTCCCTCGTTACGGTTCTCCGCCTGGTCGTTTCCCCTCTACTTGGTTTTCCTCTGGCTCGAATGATAGGCCTTACAGGGGCGGGCTTTAACGCCGGCGTCACCGAGGCTGCAATGCCCGGTCCGGTCATGGCGACGGTCCTTGCAACCGAATATGAAATTCAATCGGATCTTGTGACAGGAGCCGTGCTCATCACAACACTCTTGAGCCCGCTGACCTTAACGGTCGTCTTGATGGTACTGGGTGCATGACCACGCTTCGTCGCCTTCTCACCGCATGCTTCCTGGTCGTCAGCCTCATGCTATCTTCCCCGCTGTCCGTCCTTGCGCAGGAGGATGGCACGCCTTCGGTCAGGACCGATGTCGTGTATCACTTCGGGGAGGAACTGACCTTCCGCGCAGAAATCCGCTCCGACCGTCCGATCCTGCGTGCCACGGTCTTTTATCGGGCGCGTACATCGTCCACAACCCAGTACGCCTTTGCAACGATAACGGACTCGGTCCCTGCGATTGCGGAGGTCCATCTCGATCTGAATGACGCCGACATCCCCCCTTTCTCAGACGTTGATTACTGGTGGCAGCTCGACTATTCGGAAACCGAGAGTTATTCGACGCTGCAGGAAAGCTTTGCGTACCGGGATAATCGCTTTGCATGGCAATTTCTACAGGAAGATGACATCACGGTGTACTGGAGTGAAGGGGATCTGGGCTACGGGCAGGCAGCCCTTGACCTCACCCGCTTCGCCCTCGAGGACATTGCCAGTGATCTCGTCCTCCCCCCGCCGGAGGCCCTGACTCTATACCTCTATCCATCGCTGGACGGTCTTCAAGAGGCACTTGAGCTTGGCGGACAAAGCTGGGTAGGTGGACATGCAAAACCTGCAGGAGGCATCCTCCTCGTCGCTGTGCCGGCAGACGAGACTGCCATTCCGTCGCTCGAGCAAAGCCTCCCGCACGAAATCACCCACCTGCTCCTCTACTCACGCATGGGGGCTTCTTACGAAAACCTTCCTGGCTGGCTGAATGAGGGTCTTGCCGTTATGCAAGAGCCAAGTCCGGACCCTGCACACGCCATCACCCTCAACGAAGCCATCGAAAACAATTCCATCCTTCCGCTTGAATCACTGTGTGCTGTATTCCCGTACGATTCAGACGAAGCGATGCTGGCTTATGCGCAGAGTCATGCGTTCGTACGCTACTTGCGTGATCTTTACGGGATTGGCGCCATCGTTCGTCTTCTGGATTCCTACCAGGAAGGTGCATCATGCACCGGCGCAGTGGAGCGGGTCTTTCATCGCTCCCTGCATGACCTGCAGACGGACTGGCTTAACACGGAACGGGGAGGAGCGACGGGAATTCTCTCGCCTTCTGAATGGGGAGCCTGGGTCCTTGTTCTGATACCGGCCGTGCTGACCATGGTCATCGTCCATGTCCGAGTATCCATTCGAAGAGCGGCTCAAGAGGAGCGAGTATGAGCAACGGGGGAACCTACGTATTTGACCTTGAAACCAAGAAACTGGCATCCGAAGTTGGTGGCTGGTCGCACATTGACGCACTCGGCCTATCGGCGGCCGTTCTGCTGCACGTTGAGACCGGCGAAGTCCTACGCTTTACGGAAGAGGATGCCGATGCGCTGATCGACCGCCTGGTTGAGGCAGACAGCGTGGTCGGATACAACATCATCCGTTTTGACTACACGGTACTCAAGCCTTATGGCTTCTTGCCTACCCGTGAACGCATCGCCACGACAGTCGACTTGCTGGACCACATTTACAATGCGCTAGGTTTCCGTCTGAAACTGGACGATGCTGCTGCGACAACACTTGGTGCACAGAAGAGTGCGGACGGCCTTGCTGCCGTGGCATGGTACAAAGCCGGCGAGATCGAACGCATCCTCGATTACTGCGAGCAAGATGTACGCGTGACGCATGACCTCTGGAAATTCGGCTGCACAAATGGCTTTATCTACTACACCGATCGTATGAATCGCCGGCGTCAGGTCCGGGTGTCCTGGTAGCGGCAGGTGGAATGCGATGAGCCCATCCGAGATTCTGGAACAACGCCACATCCTCGTATCAGGGCGTGTGCAGGGGGTTGGTTTCCGCTACTTTGTCTACGAAGCCGCTGAACGGCATGGCGTCACTGGATGGGTTCGCAATCGACCTGACCGAAAGGTCGAGATCCGGGCGCAGGGAACATCGCCTTCCCTGGAGGACTTCCTTGAGGACGTTCGAAAAGGGCCCTCGACAAGCCGGGTTGACTCCGTTGCTATCACCGACGAGCCTCTGGAAACGACTTTCTCATCGTTCAACGTGAAGATCTTCTAAAGGACTCGCATCCACCGCTTAGAAGGTCCGCTGACCGAGTGCGCGGATGACGGGCAATGCGCCGCCTTCTTCCAGGCGGCACGCCAGGCTCTGATACCCTTCTGTCGCAGAAAGTGGATAGAGAAAGGCAGCGGCGACACCATCGCGATTACGCAGTGCATGCAGTGTAGCCATCAATTGCCGGCTTTTGACATCTGGTTCCACATCGGGATCGGGATTGCCCATCTCGGTCACCACCACAAGCTTCTCGGGGACATGAAGCAGGACTTCCTCGTACAACATTCCCGCAGCGAGAGATAGCCGCTCTTCTTCAGTCCTCCAGTAGAGGTTTACACCGATCCAGTCAGCGGCATGAACCGCGTCTTCAGCCGCATGGAAGAACGTCAGGGAATCGCCCTGTAAACCCGGGATAGCTCCACCGGGGGACAACCCGGGGAAGCCAACCTGGGCATCGTTATAGGTCTGTTTGATCCTGGCCTGCACGTCCAAAAACCAGTGCGCGTACGCTCGACCATCGTCCCAGGACCGGCGCCATCCGTCCTGTTCGTAGTTCGGACTCCGGTTGATTTCGAAATAGCGAATGCCGGCACGATAGTAGCGCCCCATTCCTGCAGCAACCTGCCGGACATAATCAGCGGGTTCGACTCTTGAACGGGAAAAGTCCATACGCAGTCGCAGAAAAATCTCACCTTCCGGCAGCATGCTGCGAATGCGTTTTACACTTTCCACCGGCTCCGTACTCTCGAGCTTGATCGCCTCAAGCTTTGCCTCGCGGATCACCTTGAAATCCTCTTCCTGCAGGGGTTCCCCAACCCGCCCATGGACACCGACCAGACAGCGCTCATGCGGCCAATCCGGCACCTGCATGGATTTCATCGTGCTCTGTTCAGGCCAAACCAGGAACGGCGTGGGATCCAGCACATCCTTGGGGTACGTCGTCTCGCCACGCATCGTAGCGCCATCACGTTTCAAGGTCAGATGCAGGTGCGATCCCGTGGAAGCGCCAGTCGAGTCTGCCTTCCCGAGGACCTGTCCAGCCACAACCTTCTGTCCCTCCGAGACCAGCACCTGCTGGAAGTGGGCGTAGATGGTTCGGTAGCCCATCGCATGCCGCACACGGACATGCATGCCATAGGCATGATCATTCGGATTAAGATGCACTTCAAATACCTCGCCATCCGCACAGGCATAGATATTGGTGTTTGTGCGGGCACGGAAGTCGACACCCTCGTGGCCAGGGAAACCAAAGCGGCTGTAAATCTGGGGGTTCGCACCAAAGGGCTGTGTGATGACCGCATACTCGGTAGGCCAGAGAAGATAAAACGGTTTTCGTTTCTGCGCGTAGCGATCCTTCTCCTGGATCCGCCGCTCGAGATCAGCTCTCAGCGCCTGGGGCGAATCAACCGGAATGGGATCAAGACGTACGCCATCATGGTGATATTCGAACCACCGTTTGATATCTCCCTCGACAAACCCGTCAATCTGCGAAGGAAAACTGACCACCTGTCGGGGCTTCATGTACCGGGCTGCGGTGGAGGGATCGTTGGTCAGATTAACGCCGTAATGCATGACATAGGTGCGGCAAGCATTCAGCCATTCCCAATAGCCGTCTTTTGGTAGAAGGATGATCTGAAAATCCACAACAAGTCCTCTCTCAATCGAACCCCAGCCGTTTCGCTTTCAATGAAACAAAACGATTCCTACCAATCACGAGATGATCCAGAACCTCGATATCCAGCAGCTTTCCGGCTGCCACGATGGCGCGCGTGACCTGCACATCCTCTGGGCTTGGCTCTGGATCCCCGCTAGGATGGTTGTGCGCCACGACGATCGACGCCGCATTGGCACGTACAGCATCTCGAAAGACCTCCCCGACACGAATCAACGAAGCGTTCAAAGAGCCATGGTACACATCAACCATACGCATTACCCTGTTACGCGTGTCCAACAGGAGCACCCGGAGATGTTCCTGTTCCAGCGCTCCCATCTCGTAGAGCAGCAAGGCGGCAGCATCATCAGGCGACTGGATTACCGGTCGTTCTTCCGGCTGGGCAATCGATAGACGACGTCCCAACTCAACCGCGGCCTTCAACTGGGCTGCCTTTGCCGGACCCACACCGCGCTGCTGGCGAAGCTGATTGAAATCAGCCCTGTGAATCCCCGGCAACCCACCCATATCAAGAAGCAGCTTCTGTGCAAGCTGCACGGCGTTCAGTCCTTCAATACCGGTTCGCAGCAGTATGGCAATGAGCTCCGCGTTGGAAAGCACGGACGGACCATATATCGCCATGCGTTCCCTTGGTCGATCAAAGCGGGCAAGATCTTTGATCCGGTATCGGGACTCCATCTCCCCCATCATGTCCTCCGGATGCAAGTAGTATGCCTGTGAGCATTTATTCCATCATAGATGAACCGAATTCTCCTGTCAAAAAAGTGAATGCTCCAGCGGTATTTCCAATGCGCTCATGCTATAATCCCGTTCCACGGAGAGCTGACGATGCCTTTTGGTCTTGAACTGACAGCTTTTAGCCATTTCTTCACCTATCTGACGGCGTTCTTCGGCGCATTCCTGGCAGCGCTCTGGCTGAGCCTCATTTTCTGGACGTACCGCGACATCAGGTCGCGCACCCACGATAAACTGGCCCAGATTTTTGCAGCCCTTGTCGTCGCCATCCTGAACCTGCCCGGCATGATAATTTACTTCATCCTCCGTCCTGCACGTACGCTCGATGAGACCTATCAAGCCGCGCTCGAAGAGGAAGCCCTGCTTTCCCAGGTGGAAGAGCGCAGCGGCTGTCCCGGATGCGGAGCCCGCACCCGTCAAGCCTGGATGATTTGCCCCCACTGTCATACGAAACTGAAGAAGAAATGCAAACTCTGTGGAAGGCTGATGGAGCTTCCCTGGCAGGTTTGCCCGTACTGCGGTGAGCCAACCTACGAAAGCGCCGACGAGAGTGCTCCTGCGCCACTGCCAACCACCGAAGAGGTCTAAACAAAAAAGAGGCGGGATCCACGATCCACGCCTCTTTTGATTCCGGGATGCAACCGTTCAGCGGGATTGCTTCAACGCATCCCAGCCCGCATAAACGGCACTGTCGCCCAGCTCATCCTCAATCCGCATGAGCTGGTTGTACTTCGCTACACGATCGGAACGCGCTGGCGCACCGGTCTTAATCTGGCCCATGTTGAGACCAACAACCAGATCGGCGATGGTCGTATCCTCTGTCTCTCCCGAGCGATGGGACGTTACTGCCGTCCACCCTGCCCGTTCACACAGCGTAACCGCCTCGATGGTTTCTGTCAGCGAACCAATCTGGTTCAGTTTCACCAGCAATGAGTTGCATGCCTGATCGGCGATGCCGCGCCGCACACGGTCCGGGTTGGTCACAAGCAAGTCGTCGCCGACAATCTGGAGCCGATCACCCAATTCGCTGGTCATCAGCTTCCAGCCTTCCCAGTCGTCCTGGGCAAGGCCATCCTCGATGGAAACGATGGGATACTTATCCACCCAATCCTTCCAGAACGCGACCATCTCAGCGCTCTCCAATTCCTTCCCCTCCCGGCGAAGGATGTAGCGCTTCTTGTCCGCATCGTAGAATTCGGAAGCAGCGGGATCGAGCGCGATGCTCACCTGTTCGCCCGGTTTGTAACCCGCCTTTTCGATGGCCTCGAGGATGACTTCGACCGCCTCTGCATTTGCTTTCAATGCAGGTGCATATCCGCCTTCATCGCCAACCAGCGCGGTATAGCCTTTTTCCTTGAGGACCTTGCGCAGCATGTGGTAAATCTCTGCGCCCCAGCGGATCGCCTCTTTGAAGGAGGGTGCGCCGAGGGGCATAATCATGAATTCCTGCGCGTCGGTGGACTGCCATCCGGTGTGGGCGCCCCCGTTGAGAATGTTGAGCATGGGGACTGGGATCAAATGCGAACTCACACCGCCAAGATAGCGGTACAGTGGAAGTCCGACGGACACGGAGGCAGCCTTTGCCGTCGCCAGGCTGACACCGAGAATGGCATTGGCACCCAGATTGGCCTTGTTCTTCGTTCCGTCCAGCTCGAGGAGCGCCAGATCGATCTCACGCTGCTCGACAGCATCCCAGCCGACGAGGTGCTCAGCAATGGTTGTATTGACATTCTCAACGGCCTTGGAGACACCTTTGCCGCCGTAGCGCTTTGCATCGCCATCCCGCAGCTCCAGCGCCTCATGCACGCCTGTCGATGCGCCAGAAGGCACCATCGCTCGCCCCCAACTTCCATCCAGGAGAAGCACTTCGACCTCAACGGTTGGATTTCCGCGCGAGTCCAGCATCTCTCGGGCGTATATCGCCTCAATGATGGTTTCCATTGTTTGTAACCTCCAGAATTGGTGTTTCGTCTTCCGGCGCCCATTATACACGCCCGAGACCGCTTCGCCTAACCTTTCAACGAAACTATATGTCTGTGCGTGATACAATCTTCGCACCCGGTCCATGCAGCAGGGATAGCTCCTCATCTGGAATGATGACCTCTTCCAAGTTCGTTTCTTCCTCCCCTTATCCCCCCTCACAAATCGCCATTGGTTTGAGCGGTGGCGTCGACAGCGCTGTCGCGGCACTGCTCCTGCGGGATGCAGGTTTCCCACTCCTTGCGGTCTATTTGCGCTTGTGGCACCACCCTTCCGACAGCGCAGCCGCGGTCCAATTTGCACGCGATGAAGCGCTGGCCGAGCGTATTGCAGACGAACTGAACATCCCCTTTCACGCGATCGACGGGCGCTTGGCATTCCGAGCCCTCGTTGTCGAGACGTTCATCCAGGGATACACACGCGGTGAGACACCCAATCCATGTGTGCATTGCAATCATCATATTCGCTGGGGGTTCATGCTTGATGAGGTTAGAAAATTGGGCGCATCCCACCTCGCCACCGGTCACTACGCCCGGCTGAAGAAACAGGAGAACATCCAGCTCTATATGGGCACAGATCGCAAGAAAGATCAGAGCTACATGCTCAGCTTTCTCAGGCAGGACCAGCTTGCACGCACCATCTTTCCCCTCGGGAATCTCACAAAGGAAGCCGTACGCACGCTGGCTGCGGACGCCGGTATTGCCACTGCAGACAGGCCGGACAGTCAGGATCTGTGCTTCATCGGAGAAGATACGTACCGGACGTTCCTTCAGAAGGTCGCTCCTCACGCTTTCCATCCCGGTCCGATCCTCGACATTGATGGAGAGGAAATCGGCCGCCACCAGGGTCTCGGTCATTTTACAATCGGGCAGCGAAAGGGGATCGGAATCGCTCTCCCCTATCCCCTCTACGTTGTGGAAAAAGACGCAACCCGTAACGTGTTGATTGTCGGCCCGCGCGAATCGCTCGGACGCACAAGTTTACAGGCTGGTCCTATGCACTGGATTGCGGGAGAGGCGCCCCACCTCCCGGGCAGGTACACGCTCCAGACCCGCTACACAGCTCCTGAAGTCGAGGCCGAGATCGCTGCAGCACAGTCCGGTCACATCCATGCTACACTTACCAGCAGCATCCCGGACATTACCCCGGGGCAAGCAGCCGTTCTCTACCGGGGCGATGAATGTCTCGGGGGAGGGATCATCCAAGCATGATATCGCCCGCCCTGTACATCGGCTTCCTCATTTCATCCGCCATCGGTCTGGTTTTTCACCTTCTCCGGGGAGGTTCCTTGCCGCGCATGATTCTGTACCTTGCCACCTCCTGGATAAGCTTCTCAGCGGGGCACATGCTTGGGGAATGGCTCGACTGGAGAGCCTTTCGAGTGGGATCGATCAATCTGCTTCCCGCACTACTCGCCACCCTGATCGGCTTGCTGACGGCTTCCATTCTAGCCGGACGGGATACTCGTCCGAAGACGGCTCGCCGGAGATAGGCTTTCCTCTCCTCTATGCTATAATGTCCACATCATGACCGAATCTGAACATGTCACCATTCCACCAGAGCCAATGGAGACATCCTCCGAAACCACATGGTTCGGTCCATGGGCTGTTGCGGGCATCTTGATCCTTCTCATTTTTCTGGGTGGGATCATCTACACCATCTACACCCTGATTTTCCAACCCGGCAATATCGCCATCCTGCGTGATGTCGTCATTATTTTCCTTGCTTTCGAAGCCATGCTCATCGGATTTGTCCTTGTTTTGCTGGTGATCCAGATTGCCCGCCTGACAACCGTGATCCAGGAGGAGGTAAAACCCATCCTCGATTCCACACATGAAACGGTGAGCACACTTCGAGGAACATCGAAGTTTCTCAGTAATAATCTTGTCAGTCCCGTCATGAAAGCCAGCAGTTCCCTCGCAGCAATCCGTGAGGCGTTTGGCTGGCTGCGTTTCGACCGAAGGAAACGGTAATCCAAAGGAGAAGGAACTATGGGAGAGAAAAACAGCGATTTTGGTGCTTTCCTTGCCGGGTTCATGATTGGCGGCCTTGTCGGAGCATCTGTTGCATTGCTGCTGGCACCCCAATCCGGCGATGAGACTCGCACAATCATCCGGGATAAGAGCATTGAGCTATACGACAAAGTCGAGCAATCTGTCAAAGAAACCTACGACAAGGCTGAACAATTCGCCGAGGATACCGCCTCACGAGCAGAGGACTTGAAGCGCCGCGGCCAGGTCATTCTCGAAGAGCAAAAAGAGGCCGTCGAGAAGGCTGTGAAGAAAGCTAAAAAGGCGACCGCCAAGAAGACAGATGAAGACGAGGCAGAAGAATAAGCCTCGCGCGCAGTCTCAATTGACAGAAAAGAAAAAGGAGTTCAGGAGATGCCTGAACTCCTTTGGATTCTGACCAACGGCGTCAAGCCGTATGGTTGCGCAGCTCCGACAAGGCGTTCCCGAGCTGACCCGCGATGTCTCCAGCGATAACACTGGCTTCGTCTCCTGCGACATCGATCGCAAGTTCTCCGGCTCGTGCGTGGACAAAAGCACCCAGCGCTGCTGCTTCGTATGGGTCACAACCTTGCGCGAGTAGAGCCGCGATGACGCCAGACAGGACATCACCGCTGCCTGCCGTTGCCAGTGCCGAACTTGCAATCGGGATGACGGAAGCACGTCCATCGGGTGCGGCGATAACGGTGAACGCGCCTTTCAATACCACGACCTGCCCCCATCGCTCTGACCATAATTTCGCTGTGGCAACCCTGTCCTGCTGGATGGCATCCACCGTCTCGCCAGTGAGTTCTGCCATCTCACCAGGATGTGGTGTAAGAATACTGTTCGGCGGGATCTGTTGCGTCCAATCCTCCAACCCCGCGAGCAGCCTCAACCCATCGGCGTCTATCACCAGCGGCGGCATCACACCCGCTTCATGCTTTTCTGCCTGCGCGGTGCCAATGAACCCCATCACACCTTTCGCACCACGGTCTTCCCCTGTGAACATGGTTTGTGTGAATCGTTGTGTCGCCTCCTCGCGGCCGAATCCAGGACCGAATACAAGTGCATCCGCTCCAGTCAGCTCCTGCGCAAGCACATGAACGGCATTCTCAGAGAGCACTCCAACCTCGTGAGGCAGCAGGGTCCACACAGCCTCGGGAAGACTGGCTGCCATCGCCGCATGGACCGGGGCCGGAACGGCCAACCGCACAAGACCAGCCCCCGCCCTGTAGGCACCTCTCGCAGCAAGGACAGGGGCACCGGGGTAATTGACGGATCCTGCAACCACCAGCACGGTGCCAAATGTCCCTTTATGGGAGTCCTTGGGTCGAGCAGGCAGGAAGGATGCAGCTTCCGTGATGTTAATCATATCCAGCTCCACAGCGTTCAACTCCTTTTGATCGTCCGGTATGCCAATCCCCACCACTCGCAACTCCCCGGTATACGCTGCCCCGGGAAAACGAAAATGACCCCGTTTCGCTGCCGCGAAGGTAATGGTCAGATCAGCCGCGAGACTCTCCTCATCAATCTCACCCGTATCGCAATTCATGCCGGAAGGGCAGTCTACAGCGATCAAACGGGGACGCGCTTCCCTGCTCTCCATCGCATGCTTGACGCCAAGCAAGATGCGTCCAATCGGTTCCCGCATGGGCAGATGAAAACCGGTTCCCAGCAGCGCGTCAACGATGTAGTTCGCACGCTGAACGTTTTCTGTCAGCAGCGCCAGTCCCCGATCATCCGTACCCAGCACAATCTCAACACGGCCCTTCATCCGGTTCATGTTGGCGTCATCCTCAGAACGTGGATGGGACAGATAAACGGTGACGTCCGCTCCGGCCTCTGAGAGGTAATGAGCAGCAACGAGACCATCACCGCCGTTATTTCCTGGCCCAACGATAATCAGAATGCGTTCCCTGGAAAGGGGCGGTGCAAACGTCATCATTTGGGCTGCAAGTCCCCGGCCTGCCGCTTCCATCATCGCTGCGTAGGAAAGGCCGTTTTCGTTCGCCGCTTGTTCAATCGCCACAATTTCTTCAACGCGGACAATTTTCACCACGCAGCAAAACTCCCTTCTTCACACGCTCTGCAATCATCTTACCGCGAGGTCCGATTTTGTTACATACCCTCTTATTGACATCCGCACTCCTTGTCGAGTAGACTCTCCCCTCGACACATCCAGACGACGTTTTCAGACACCAGGTGAGAAGATGGGAAAAGAACCCTTGTATTTGACAAAACAAGGCGAGGAGAAACTCGCCGCAGAACTTGAGAAACTTCGGGGACCCCGCAGGACAGAAATCGCTGAACGCTTGCGTCATGCTGTGTCCATGGGTGATCTCTCCGAGAATGCCGACTATATCGCAGCAAAAGAGGATCAGGCGTTTCTTGAAGGCCGCATCATGGAGATCGAAACCATTCTGCGGGAAGCCGTCCGCGTTCAGGAAAACGGCTCCAAGGACAGCGTCCAGATCGGTTCGACCGTTGTGGTTTCCGAGAATGGAAGCGAGGAAGAATCCTACCAACTGGTTGGCGCAGCCGAGGCGAATCCAAGGGAAGGCAAGATTTCCAACCTCTCCCCGATTGGCAAGGCACTGCTCGGGAGCAAGGTGGGGGACGACGTCATTGCGGAGACTCCCATGGGTCCCATCCAATTTATAATCATCGCTGTAAAGTAGCCACGACCACAGACGAAAAGAAGGACGGGCGATTGCCCGTCCTTTTTCTGTTTCCGATGAAGCGCTCGCGGGTTAGATATTCTTCGCCCACGCCTTCAATTCAACCGTGAGGCGATCGATATAACTTTCGGGCGGCAGAGGACCCTGACCGTAGTTCATATCCACGACCCTGGCCTCAACCCGCAGCGAAGCCGTTTCCAGATGGACGACACCGCCGCTTTCAAGTTCCGTGGGATCTCCCTTTGCAGCCATGCGGTTGCGGGTAGCCTCATCCTTGAAAGCGTAGCGGCTCAACATGACCTTCGTGACGGTTTGAATGTCGTTCTTGTCGAACAGCCATACTTCAAACGCGGAGACCTTCTTGGGTTCGCCGACGCCGATGATGTCACCAATGCCGACACCGCACTCCCCCATGAAATCACCACTCGATGGGTTTTCGATGCTGAAGGAGTCATCATACAGATCATCGCCGATGGAATAGGTTGTGCGGAATGTGGCAAGCGGTTCACCCAGCGCATCCGCAGGTGCATCCTGCTCTTCGAAAACGGTATCCTCGATCACGGGTGGCGCTGTTTCCTCCGAATATGCGATCGGTCCGGGTTCAGGCTCTCCAGCCTCCATCCGGCGACGGTACATGAGGGCAGCCGCAAGGCCTGCGCCCAGGAGGATGGTTCCTCCCAGCACAGGCAGCAACAGCTTGCTGAGGCCTCCCTGCTCTGCCTCTTCAGCTTCGACCTCATCAACCTCTGCGACCTCATCCTCCCCCTCGACAGGAGCGGCATTAAGGTCCAACAGAGCCATAAACTTCTGGTATTCGGCAGGGCTCTCTGCGCCGTAATTCTCGCTCACATCCGAGAGGACATCCCGGCGGGATTCTCCGATCTGGTCGTAGCGGCTGAGTGCGAGATCACTGTCCGAGGTCAGCGCGTAGGAATCAATGACCATGCGAAGATAATCAACCCGCAGGTCCTCCCGTAGCTGTTCAACCGAAGCATCCACAACCTGGACTGGCACAATGACCCAGGCGAAGAGGATCCCGATGAGAATTCCTGCTGCGAGGCAAACACCTGCCAGAACCGCTTTGCGTTCAAGAAGCTGCTTTATTGCATCCATATGTCCTCACTTTGAATGCCGTCCTTGATCCGGCTGTCTTGAATGACTGGCATTCTAGTCTTAACACCCTGAATTGACAAACAGGATGTTGCACCTTTCATGCCATCTCCCCATGAGCCTCATCGATCTCGCTTCGCTCGAATTCAGTCTCACAAGCCGTACAACGCACATGCTCGCGGTTCGCACTGACAAGGAGGCCCCCACACTTGGGACATGGGGTGGCTAACGGCTGCTGCCAGGATGTGAATTCACATTCCGGATAGTTGGAACAACCATAGAAGGTGCGACCTTTCCGTGTTTTCCGGCGCACGATCTCACCATCACACTGGGGACACGGAACGTTGATTTTCTCGAGAATGGGTTCGGTATACCGACAGGAAGGAAACGCTGAACATCCGATGAATTTCCCGAATCGTCCATGACGGATCATCAGCGGCTGAGCGCACTCCGGGCACGACCGATCGATATACTCAGGTTCAGCCTTGACCTCGGGCATGGCGACTTCAGCACGTTCAAGCTGTTCCGCAAACGGTCCATAGAACTTTTCGATGACCTGTTGCCATGCAAGCTTGCCTTCCGCAATTTCGTCCAGCTCGGATTCCATCTGCGCTGTGAAACCAAGATCCACAATATCCGAGAAGTACTCCACCATGAGATCATTCACCACTTCACCGATCTCAGTAGGCACGAGACGACGTTTCTCTCGGACGATGTAACCGCGGCTGCGCAGAGTCGTGATGATGGGAGCGTACGTTGAAGGGCGGCCGATCCCATGTTCCTCAAGCGCCCGCACAAGTGTCGCATCTGTATATCGAGCGGGTGGCTGGGTGAAATGCTGCTCGGGAAAGAGTTCGATGAGCGTGAGTGGATCGTTTTCCTCCAACGCCGGGAGTTCGTCCATCTCTGCCTTCATGTCATCGCTTCGCGATTCCTTTCCATTCCCGTTCCCGTTGCCGGTTCGTTTATCCGCGTAGACTTTCAGGAAGCCCTCGAATGCCAGGCTGGATGCCGCCACTCGCAAGGTGTAGTGATGACCCAGCGACACTCCCCCGACCTGGATGGAAAGGGTGTCATACAGCGCCGGCATCATCTGCGAAGCGACGAGCCGCGTCCAGATGAGATTGTAAAGCCGGTACTGATCGCGCGTGAGACACTCCTTCATCGATTGCGGCGTGCGCTTGACCGACGTGGGCCGCACGGCCTCATGTGCCTCTTGCGCCCGCTGTGTGCGAGTCCGGTAATGCGGCGGCTGATCCGGTACAAAGGCATTACCATACGTCTTGGCAATGAAGGCGCGTGTCGCATCAATCGCTTGCCGGGCCACATGGGTTGAATCCGTGCGCATGTAGGTGATGAGGCCAATCTGTTCTCCACCGCTGAGCTCAAGCCCCTCATATAATTGCTGGGCTATGCGCATGGTCCTGCGGGCGGTAAAGCCCAGTCGTCGCGATGCTTCCTGCTGCATGGTACTGGTCGTGAACGGCGCAAGTGGCCGCCGCTGTCGGGTGCCGCGCTTGACGTTGTCCACCTTGTAGACAGCCGCCTGGAGATCTTTGACCACATCCTGCATGACAGGCTCGGAATCGATGGAAAGCTGTTCGCCATCAATCTGGGTCAGTCTCGCCCTGAACTGTGGCGGCTTCTCCGGATGAAGCAAATCGGCATCGATGGACCAATATTCGGCGGGGATGAAATTCTGGATTTCGCGTTCCCGTTCCACCAGAATACGCAAGGCGGCTGATTGGACCCGACCGGCAGAAAGGCGGCCGCGCACTTTACGCCAGAGAAGCGGACTGATTTTATACCCGACCAGACGATCCAGGACGCGGCGAGCTTGCTGCGCGTTGACCAGATCCATATTGATCGATCTGGGATCGTTGAAGGCATGCTCGATGGCATCCTGCGTAATCTCGTGAAAGACCACACGTTTGGCGCGCTCGGGTTCGATTTCTGCCGATTCAAGGAGATGCCACGCGATGGCTTCACCCTCTCGATCAGGATCCGTTGCCAGGAAGACTTCGTTCGCACGGGCCGCATCTTTCATCAATTCCTTGACGATGGGACGTTTCTCGTTCGGAACGCGATACTTGGGCTGAAAGTGGTTGTCCACATCGACCGAAAGCTTCGACTTCAACAGGTCCCGTACATGTCCGACCGATGCCTTGACGGTATATCCCTTGCCCAGGAAGCGCCCCACCGTGCGCGCCTTCGCCGGTGACTCAACAATCACAAGAGTGCCCTTGCGCGGCTTCGCAGCCCTGGATTTCGGCTTCTTCACCACTTCGGGGGGCTCAAGACCGTCATGGGCAGGAGTGCGCCCCATACGATACAGGCTCGTTCCACAAACGGCACACGTCCCCCTGGTTGCCGGTGTTCCCGTTGATGTGAATGTCGCTACAGGCTCCACCATCTCCTGTTTTTGTTTACACTTGACACAATATGCTTCCACAAGTTACTCCAGACTATAGTAGACCAGCCCTGCCCTGCTCTTTGAGGATCTGAACCAGTTCGCGTACTCGTTCCGTTTGTTCCCGGTTTCCGACGAACATAATATCACCCACATCCACAATCACAAGATCTTCCACGCCCAGAAGGGCAATGAGCCGTCGTTGATCCGTCTCTTGAAAAACGAGGGAGCGTGTCGAGTCTGCGAGGAGGACATCCTCCGCCAACACGACATTACCACTCGCATCCTGGTCATACAATTCGAAAAAGCGATTCCAGCCGCCGACATCAATCCAGCCAAGGTCGTCGGCTGGAATGACCGATACTCTCTCAGCGTGTTCCATCACGCCATAATCGATCGTTTCGCTCACAAGCTGGTCCCATTCAGCAGAGATGGCGTCCTGCTCATGATCGGTGCCAAGTGATGCCGTAATTTGCTTGAGAGCCCTGGCAAGCTCAACCATCTGTCGATCGATTTCCGCCAGAATCCGGTCTGCTCGCCAGACAAACATGCCTGAGTTCCACACATAGTTGCCGCTTTCGAGATACGTCTCAGCGAGCTCTCGAGTCGGTTTCTCCTTGAAGGATCCCACCTGATACGCGTCCAGCCCGCCAAATGAACCACGTGCTTCGCCCTTGCGTATGTATCCGTATCCCACTTCCGCCCGGTCCGGCGTAATCCCTAACGTGACCAGGTCGCCTTCCTGCGCCAGCAATGCTGCTGCAGAAAGCAGCTCACGGAAGCGTACCACATCGCCAATAAAGTGATCTGCTGTGAGAACGGCCATGATGGCATCCGGATCTTTTTCGTGGAGAATGGTGGCGGCAAGGCCGACGACGGATGCGGTACCTCGCGGTCCTGGCTCGAGGATGAAGTTGTCTGCAGGGATCTGTGGTGCCTGAGGCTGTAATAAACGCGCCTGTTCCGCTACAGTGACAACAAAAATACGTTCAGGGGGAATCAGGGGTTCAATTCGCTCTACCGCTACCTGAAAGAGGGATTTCCCGCTAAACAGGTTTAACGTCTGCTTCGGACGCGACTGGCGTGACACTGGCCAGAGCCTGGTCCCCCCCCCGCCCGCCATGATCACTGCATACATCGTCTTCATCATCCCTCACTCCACTCGATAGGGCGTTTTCGGTTCCCGCATGCGAATATAATGCATCCCACCGACCTGGCGCACTCGCCCCTTCAACTCCAACAGGGCCAGTGACGCAGCGATGGTTGCCGCCGGCATCCCGGTCGCTGCACCGATCTCGTCGACATGCAGCGGATGGTCTGAAAGCAACTGCAGCAATGACCGCTCGGTCTCATCCTCAGGCAGTTCTTCAAACGCCTTCTCCTGCCGGGCGATCAACTCCAGGTTCAACCGCTCCAGAACATCCTCCGGTGACAGAAGCGGCTCAGCACCGGATTGTATCAGCCTGTTGCATCCCACGCTTCCCGGCCGGTCGATATCTCCCGGGACAGCAAAGACATCCCTCCCCTGCTCTACAGCAAAGTCAGCTGTAATCAATGCTCCACTGGATTCGCCTGCTTCGACCACGACAATAGCCAGAGAAAGTCCGCTGATAATCCGGTTACGCGGCGGAAAGTTCTTGCCCTCCGGACGGGTATCCAGCGGGTAATCACTCACTACAGCACCGCAGTCGGCGATCTCGCGGGCGAGGTTGCGATGCTCACTCGGATAGATATGATTCAACCCCGATCCAAGCACGGCAATGGTTCGTCCACCCGCTCGCAATGCCGCCTCATGCGCCGATGCGTCAATCCCACGGGCAAGCCCCGAGATTACCGTTATACCACTGCCAGCAAAATTCGACGCCAGTTCTTCCGCAACGCTGCGTCCGTAGGGAGAAGCTCGCCGCGTCCCGACCAGTGCCACAGCCAGCTTGTCCTGTGTCTTAAGCTCGCCCCAGATATAGAGCAATGGCGGCGCGGCGTCGATTTCCTTCAAGCGGACCGGATAGGCAGGCTCATCGATGGTGAGTGCGGAAAAGCCTGCATCGTAGACGCGTAGCTCCTCTGCGACAGGGTCTATGCGTGCCCGCAGAGTCACCAGAGCCTGAACCGCGTTCACGGGAATGCCAGCATGCTTCAGACTTGATGGAGAAGCATGCCATGCACTCCGAAGGCTTCCAAACGTATCCAACAGCCGCTGAATTCGAGCGGGTCCTATACCAGGAACCAGATTGAATGCGACCCAGAAGCATTTTGCATCCCCCATGATGCCCTTCCTCTGCCGTTTTGGCACGGTGAATCAGCCGGTTGAGAATAGCATACCGATTCTGAGCGTGTCAAGCAAAGCCTGCCTGCTGGAAATATATTCCCTTCAACACTCTTCCGGTAACGCCTCCGGGAAACGAACGATGTAATGGTAGAATTGCACCTGTTTGACCACCATGTCCCCGCATACGTGTTGATGGCGCGTTCTGGAGCAAAGGCACTTATGTTGCAAGACAAGCAAAGAACCTCCATACAGCCGGCTCAATCTCCGCCTGAGAATCATCTGCGGGGCCTGTTCTGGATTCTACGCGGCTATCGCTGGCTGTTTCTACTTGCCATCGTCAGCATCGGTCTTTCCTCCGTTGCGCGCATGGCAATCAACCTCTGGATACGGCATTTTATTGATAATGTGCTTCCTGCCGGCCCGGAAACCCGCGACTATCTCATCATCGCAGGCGGCTTCATTCTGCTTGCCATCCTGCAAGGCGGACTGGCTTTTGCCTCCCAGGCGTTCGCATCTCGATCGGCCGAGAGTGCCACCAGGCGCTTGCGGAATCAACTCTTTGATCACATCCAGCGCCTGACGTTCACCTATCATGACCAGATGCCGACCGGCGATTTAATTTCACGCTGCAGTTCTGATGTGGAAACCATTCGCCGCTTCTTCGCAGAGCAGGGACTCGCAATGGGGCGGATTCTGATGCTGTTCAGCGTGAACTTCATCGCCATTCTGAATCTGACACCCCGCCTCGGGCTCTATTCCGTCGCCTCCATACCGCTCATTGTTCTTGTCTCGTACTTCTTCTTCAAGCGCGTGTCCAAGGTGTATGAATCGTATCAAGAGCAGGAGGCGGTTCTCTCGACAACCCTGCTCGAAAACCTGACCGGAATCCGCGTGGTCAAAGCCTTCGCCCGTCAATCCTATGAACGCACCAAGTTCGACAGGGAAAACTGGGAGAAGTACTCGCGCGGCAAACAGCTATTCACCATGTTCTCCCTGTACTGGCCCAGTTCGGACCTCCTGTGCGGTGCGCAGCTCATCTTTGGTCTGGGCTACGGTGCGTTGATGGCCATCCACGGCGACATCACGGTGGGCACCTATATGGCGTACTCCGGCATGATCGTCATGGTCGTCTGGCCGATCCGCAACCTGGGGCGCTTGATCGTGGACATGTCCACAGCGATGGTGTCCTACAAGCGTGTCTCGACCATCCTCCGTGAAAAGCAAGAGGCAGTCGATGATGGCTACGTTCCCGAAGACGGCAAACTTCAAGGTCATCTCGTCTTCGATCATCTTTCGTTCCAGTATGACGACTCTCAGCCTGTTCTGCAGGACATCACCTTGGAGTGTAAGCCGGGACAGGTTATCGCATTGCTGGGATCGACAGGCTCCGGAAAGACATCGCTTGTTAATCTCATTCCACGTTTCTATGATTACACAGGCGGGAGTTTGCTTCTCGACGGGCGCGAATTAAACACCTACGCGCCCTATTTCCTCCGGCAGCAAATTGGGTTCGTTGAACAGGAACCGTTCCTCTTCTCACGGACGATCCGGGAAAATATCACCTATGGCGTCCACCGCGAGGTCAGCCAGGATGAAATTGAGGAAGCTGCGCGCACGGCTGCGATCCATGAGGCCATCCTTTCATTCCCGGAGGGATATGACACCCTTGTCGGCGAGAAGGGCGTAACGTTGTCCGGCGGGCAGAAGCAGCGTCTCGCCATCGCAAGAACGATTATCAAGGATCCCCGCATCCTGATTCTCGATGACTCCACCAGTTCTGTGGATACCGAGACGGAGGCATCCATCCGACAGGCGCTCGAGATTCTCATGAGGAATCGGTCCACCTTCATCATTGCCCACCGGATTAATAGTGTTGAAAACGCAGATCTCATCCTGGTGCTTCAGAACGGCAGAATCGTGCAGCGCGGCGTCCATGTAGAGCTCCTTGCCGAGAAAGGTATCTATCAGCAGATTCACGCCATTCAGACCCGTATAGAGGATGAAATTGAAAGCGAGATAGCCGGTGTCTGATAAAGAATTCCGCGAGGAAGAATTCACCACGCAAATCACGAAGGATACGCTTCTACGCATCATTCGTTTGACGCGCCCCCACTGGCATTGGGTGGTCGGCTTTCTGATCACGATCGGAGTCGTTTCCGCTCTGGATGCGTATTTCACATACCTCGGCAAACAGATCGTGGATGACGCCATCCTGGGAAATAACACGGCCGAGTTGTACCGGCTGCTCAGGATCTACGGGGTCATGATTGTGCTGCAGGCAGCCGGCGTCTTCGGCTTCATCTACCTCGCCGGCATCCTCGGAGAACGAATCCAGTACGACATCCGTCAACGCGCCTTCAATCACCTGCAAGAATTATCCCTTGCCTACTTCAACAACACGCCTGTCGGCTGGATTATGTCCCGGCTGACGTCCGATTCGGAACGCATCGCATCTCTCGTCACCTGGCGGATGGTTGACATGACATGGGGTGTGCTCAACATCCTCACGGCGATGGCCTTCATGGTCCAGATCAACTGGCGGCTCGCTCTCGTCGTCGCATTTATCGTTCCCATCATCATCGTCATTGCAGCAAGGGTGCGGCGTGTCATCCTGGTGGAGTATCGCAGGGTGCGAAAAATCAACTCGAAAATCACGGGCACCTATGCCGAGAACATCAACGGCGTGCGCGTGATCAAGGCGTTGAATCGCGAGAAAACAAGCCTATCGGAGTTCAACGAGCTCACCGACACCATGTTCAACGCAAGCTATCATGCGGCAATTCTTTCGGCGCTCTTCCTCCCGCTCGTCCAGGTGACCAGCAGTCTCGCCATCGGTGCCATTGCCTGGTACGGCGGCTGGCAGACGCAGATCGGGACGATGACCATCGGCGGGATCCAGGCGTTCATTTCCTACATCACCTTCATGATGTGGCCGATCCAGGATCTGGCAAGGGTCTATGCGGATATGCAGCACGCCGTCGCCTCTGCAGAGCGCGTATTCTCTCTGATCGATGCCACGCCCGACATCGTGGATGCCGAAGGCTCCATCGACCCCGGCACCATTGTGGGCGACATCCGCTTCAAGGACGTCACGTTTTCCTACGAGGCGGATCAGCCGGTTCTCAAGGATTTCACTCTCAGCGTGAAACGAGGAGAGACGATTGCACTGGTCGGTCCAACCGGCGGTGGAAAGACAACCCTCGTCAACCTGCTCTGCCGGTTCTATGAGCCGGTATCCGGCACGATCTACATTGGGCCGCACGATTACACGACTCTGTCTCAGCATGCAATTCAATCCCGCATCGGGATCGTCCTGCAGACGCCGCACCTCTTCTCGGGCACGATTCGCGACAACATCCGCTACGGGAAACTGGATGCCACCGAAGAAGAAATCATCCAGGCTGCAACTCTCACGCGCGCCATGGAGTTCATCCAGGATCTTGAGAAGGGTCTCGATGAAGAGGTCGGTGAAGGCGGCAGTCTTCTCTCTGTCGGACAGAAACAGCTCATCAGCCTGGCCCGGGCGATTCTCTCGGATCCAGAAGTCTTCATCATGGACGAGGCAACATCGTCGGTCGATACCATCACGGAAGCCCTGCTGCAGGAAGGCATGGAAGCTGTCATCAAGGACAGGACCAGTTTCATCATCGCCCACCGTCTCTCGACGATCAAGCGCGCCGATCGCATTCTGGTCATCGAGGATGGTGCCATATCCGAGATGGGCACGCATCAATCCCTTCTCGGTGAGCGCGGTAAGTACTTCCGCCTGTACACCCAGCAGTTCCGACGTCAGCTCGAACAGCGTTACGACCCCTTCCTGAGTGCCGATGAAGCCCCAGCAGCCTCCTGACGCGCCCTAAACGGCTTTCTAGCGCGTTTTCACCCATTTCATAGGTTCACATCCATGCCCTTCAACCGGAAAGCTGTGAGCAACGTCTTTCATGCGCACCCGCTCTGTGTTAGATTCAGTGGAGGAGAAGTCTGACCATTGAGCCAGGGGGCGCGTATTTCAGCAGCGCATCCCCTCCAGCCGCCAGATGACATTTTGAGGCAAAATATAACCTATGACCCTGAAGGTAAGCACCAGGAAAAATCAGAAACTCAAGACCCTCTTGAAGCACATCAATGAGGATCAAGAATTGGTCCAGCTCTGGTCATCCGCCAATATCAATGCTGTCGATCGCCTTGGCATGAGCGATCATGGACCAGTTCACATCCAGATCGTGGCAAACGCTGCTGTTAAAATCTTCCGCTTATTGAATAAGGCAGGTATTCCCTCCAGCGTTGAGAAAGATCATTCGCTCCGCCCTGACGATGCCGAAGTCGTGCTGGTGCTCGCAGCTTGTTTGCATGATGTCGGCATGGCCGTTCATCGTGAGAACCACGAACTCTTCAGCCTGATGATCGGCTACCCTATCGCTCGGAGACTGCTTTCCCGGCAGTATTCCGAACCGGAAGTGACCATTCTCGCAACGGAGGCGATGCACGCTGTCTTCGCCCATCAATGGGACACACGCAGTCTCAGCCTCGAAGCCGGCATCATCAAAGTTGCAGATGCGCTCGACATGACGGAAGGCCGGTCACGGATCCCCTTTGAAGCCGGCTCTGTGAACATTCACTCGCTCTCAGCGCAAGCCGTCGAAGATGTGAAGCTCGAGCCTGGCAAGAAAAAGCCGGTCCGCTTCAATATCACCCTTAACAATTCAGCCGGCATCTTCCAGGTGGATGAATTGCTGAAACGGAAATTAAAGGGCTCCACCATCGCCCCCTATGTTGAAGTGATCGCCCATGTCGAAGGTGAAAAAGAGCGACGCTTATTGGAAGCTTACGAGCTATAGTCTGACAGCATCATCTCCCACACAGTTGTGAGAGCATCCTGGAAGGAGAATTCTGATGGCAAGCATGGCCGACCTGTTCCAGACCGCTGACTGGAAATCCGAAAAGCATGTTCCCGTCATAGAATGCCCGGATACCGTCGAAAAGGATACGTTTTTTGACGTGACGGTCTCACTGGGCAAGGAGATCAGTCACCCCAATACAAGTGATCATCACATCCGCTGGATCCAACTGTATTTCAAGCCTTCAAAAGGGAAATTTGCCTACCAAGTCGGTTCCTTCCGCTTTGATGCGCACGGGGAAGGTGTGAAAGGCGCCGATACGGGCCCTATCTACACTGACCATGTTGTGTCTACACGCATTAAAGTGCGTGAATCCGGCGTCCTGCTCGCCACAGCCTTCTGCAATATTCATGGCTTCTGGGAAAGCGAACACGAGATTCACATCGCCGAGTGATCGATCCTCGACGCACCGCGTCATGAAGCCTGCTCCGCGATCATGGAGCAGGCTTTGTTCCTCTTTCTTGATGTCTTCTCGCGGCCTCAGCGAGCGAAAAAAAACGTTCCGTTACGTCCATCGCTCGTCGTAGCCGCATAAAGAAAAACCGCCCGGAATTCCGGACGGTTTGAGCGGGGATGACGGGATTCGAACCCGCGGTCTCTGCCTTGACAGGGCAGCGTGTTAAACCACTACACCACACCCCCAGAGCTACGGGAGTTTATCACAACCGTGTCATTGACGTCAAGATATCCGTCAGGAACTGCCCTCGGCGCGTGCGGCAACCTTCTCGGCAGCACGGATCACCCGGTCGAGCGCATCGTCGTCAATCCAGTAATGCACCACCATCCGCATTCGGTGTTGAGAGAGCGTACTGAGCGTGATGCCTTCTTCCCGCATCGCACCCATAAAAGTAACAGCGTCGAGCGGCGCGTCCTCTTCAAAGCGAAGATAAATCATGGAGGTCGGTGGTGGATCCTTTTCCAGCGTGATGCCTGGAAGTGCCCCCAGCGCTTTCGCCAGTTGCCTGGCCCGCGCATGGTCTTCCGCCAGACGGTCGATCATCGTCGTCATCGCCACGATGCCTGCGGCTGCGATAATTCCAGCCTGGCGCATCCCCCCGCCCACCATCTTCCGCAGCCGGAGTGCTTTCTCGACAAACGCTGCTGAGCCACACAATACCGATCCCACCGGCGCACATAGCCCTTTCGACAGACAGAAGGTGACGGAGTCAACCGGGGCCGCCAATTCCTTCGCGGGAACACCAAGCGCCACCTCTGCATCGAAGATGCGGGCGCCATCAAGGTGCAGCGCGAGGCTCCTTTCATCACACAACGCACCGACGGCGGCTGTATAAGCTGCGCTGATCGCCTCGCCACCACAGCGATTGTGCGTGTTCTCGAGACAGACCAGCCGCGTGACAGGCTGGTGAGGGTTGTCAGGCCGGATAGCACCGAGGATGTCCTCCAGAAGCAGCGTCCCGTCCGGCTGGTTGGGGATCGTATGAGGATGTACACCTCCCAGCGCAGCGATGCCGCCACCTTCGTAGAGGAAGGTGTGCGCAAGGTGCCCCAGAATGGCCTCGTCGCCACGCCCGCAGTGCGCCAGCACAGCGATCAGGTTTCCCATGGTTCCAGAGGGGATGAATAATCCCGCTTCCTTCCCCAAACGGTCGGCAGCCATCTCCTCAAGCCGAATGACCGTAGGATCTTCCCCGTAAACATCATCCCCCACCTCGGCACGCGCCATGGCATCCCGCATGGCCTGGGTCGGATGAGTCACCGTATCGGAGCGTAAATCGATGGTTTTCATGCCTTCGCCTCGGTCTTTCATGATGATCGATCTCAGGATTTCCTGCGTAACGTCGTCAAGATTGTTGTCAATTCCGGTGGAAGTGGAGCCTCAAATGTCCTCGGCTCAGCCTGCCCGGGAAGCGTGAGCGTGAGCATCGCCGCATGGAGGAACTGTCGGTCCAGCGCAATCGTGGGCGTTCGTCGTCCGTAGATATGGTCGCCTGCAACCGGGCACCCAAGAAAGGCCATATGCACACGGATCTGGTGGGTGCGGCCTGTCTGGATTTGCACTCGCAGGAGTGTGTGATTGCGGAACCGCTCTTCAGTATGGTAGATTGTGACCGCTTTGCGTCCCCTGCTTTCGCCAACCACAGCCATCCGTTTTCGTTCGCGCGGATCGCGCCCAATCGGCGTCTCCACTCGGCCAGAGGGGGTCGGAGGCGCTCCATCAACCAGTGCACGATACACCTTCTTCACTGTACGCTGCTTGAACTGCGCCTGAAGGAGCTGTAAAGCTTCATCATCCTTGGCGAGGATAATCAAGCCAGACGTATCCTTGTCGAGCCTGTGGACCACACCCGGGCGGTGTTCCCCACCAACACCCGGAAGGTCTGGGGCATGCGCAAGCACTGCATGCACAAGCGTCCCGGAATCATGCCCGGCAGCAGGGTGGACCACCATTCCCGCTGCTTTGTTAATGACAAGCACCCGTGCGTCCTCATAAATGACGTCCAGCGGGATATCCTCTGCGGTCAATGTCGAAGGCTGATCATGTGGAACACGAACAGAAATGACCTCACCGCCGTTCAGGCGATGTCCATTCTTCGTGATGATTATGTCATTCACGGTCACAAGACCGTCACGAATCAGCTTCTGCACCCGGCTTCGGGAGAGTTGATGCAACTCGCCCGCAACAACATGATCCAACCTCCCCCCAGACGCAGGCGCTACGAGGTCCTTCCTGTCTTCACTCAATCCGTGTCCTGCTCCTCATCCGGATCATCGCTGCCCGGCTCAGCCTGGACCGATTCCTCGCGCGCCAGTTTTCTCTCTTCGAGCCACATCGCAACGATGAGGATCGCCGTGCCGACCGTGATGGAGGAATCAGCCACATTGAACACCGCAAACGACCCAACTGAAATGAAATCGGTCACGGACCCGACCATCAATCGCGAAATGAGATTGCCAACCGCACCACCAAGCATCAACGCCACCGAAAGCCTGATGACAACCTGGTCCCCCGGGATGGCGGGATAGTAGATGAGGATTCCCAGGGTGACCGCGAAGGCGATGATGGTGAAAATCAAACTTCCACCCGGAAACAGACCAAAAGCCGCACCGGTATTATTCCAGTGGATGATGCGTGCGTACGGTTCCATCCACTCCCAAGGAACCCAGATTTCCCCTACGGCGAGAGTGGAACGAACGAGAGACTTCGTCCATTGATCGAGCGCGACCACCAGGCCGGCGATGATGAGTAGAAGCAGATAGTTGCGAACCTTCTTCAATGCCAATCCTCCATGTGAAATTCGGTATTGTTCATAACCAGCAATCGCATCGTTCCTGCAGCATACCAGCGGTCTACTGGCGGACAATCGCAAACTGGACATCCTCGCCATCAAAGGAGTCGGTCAGTGAGGGAAGACCCTCCGGTATCGCATCCACCATCTCCAGCGTCACAGCCAGCGTTTCCGCCATTATATACGCCTGATTGGCTTCGATTGCACGCGAAAGGCGTTTGCTGGCCTGCAGCTTGATGGCAATGCGGTCATCAACTTGGAGGTCTGCCCGCTTGCGCAGTTCCTGCACCCGCCGCACAAACTCTCTCGCCAGTCCTTCATCAACCAATTCGTCAGAAAGATCCGTGTTCAGGGCAGCGATGTAGCCTGCCTCAGAGCTTGCTGCGAATCCTTCCCGGGCTTTTGTCACGACCTCGACCTCTTCCGGGAGAATCGACAACTCCCCGTCATCGACCGCAATTTCGATTGCATCGCCCGCAAGAAGTATTGCAGCGGTTTCCTCCGGATCAAGCTTCATGATGGCTTGACGAATAGCCGGGAAGCGCGCGCCGTATTTCTGTCCGAGCTGCTTGGGAAGCGGCTTCAACGTAAATTCAACGACCTCGGATCCCGTATCGAGCAGCCGGACCAATTTGACGTTGAGTTCATCACAGAGAATATCCTCATACGAGCGCACAGCAGCTTGTTCGCGTGCGTTTCGAACGGAAAATGCTGCTTCCGCGAGCGGCTGGCGCACCTTAATCTGGGACTGATTGCGCGCGGCGTGACCCAGCGAGACCAACCGCAGGACTACCGCCATTTCCTCCAGAAGGCTTATGTCCACCCGGCTCGCCTGCCCCGCAGGCCAATCGCAAAGGTGCACACTCTCGGGTGCATCCGCGTTGATGCTGGCCACAAGATTCTGATACATCACTTCGGTGACGAACGGCATGAACGGGGCGAGCAAGGTCACCAGGGTTGTCAGGACCTCATAGAGTGTGGCATACGCGGCATTCTTATCTGCATCCGCCTTGTCATTGACACCGGCCTTGCTCCAGAAGCGGCGCCGGCTGCGGCGGAGGTACCAGTTGCTGAGGTCATCCAGCAAACTGGCGAGAGCGAAGGTTGCGCTCTGCGGGTCATAATGCTCCAGGTCATCCGTCACGGACGCGATGGTTTCCTCCAACCTGGACAGGATCCAGCGATCCAGGTCAGAGCGCTCCAGGTCCCCTGCTCCACCCGGCTCCCAGCCATCGATGTTGGCGTACGTGACGAAAAACGCGTACACATTCCAGAATGGCAACAGGAACTGACGGCGGACCTCATCTGCGCGATGGTAGCCGAAGAGCAAGTCCTTCTCGGGCTTGTGGGTGCAGTACAACCAGCGCATTACATCCACACCCATCTTGTCCGCGGCTTCATTGAACTCGATGGCATTTCCTGCCGACTTGTGCATGGGGCTTCCATCTTCCGCCAGGAGCGTGCCATACGTAAACACATGTTTGAACGGTGCTTTCCGCTCCAGGATGGTGCTCATAGACAGCAGGCTGTAAAACCAATTGCGGAATTGTCCGGGAAAACTCTCTGTGATGAGATCAGCCGGGAACCATTTTTCCCAATACGGACGATCCGTTCGGTAGCGCATGGTGCTCATGGCGACGATGCCAGCGTCGAGCCAGGGATTTCCCACATCGGTCGTGCGGCTCGCCAGGGCACCGCATTGTTCACATTTGATTTTGACCGCATCAACATACGGCCGGTGCGGGGAGTGTCCATCAAAAACCTCCCAGCCCTCGACAGCCCTTTCCTGCAGTTCTTCTTTGCTGCCGATAACATCGAAATGACCGCAAGCCTCGCACTCCCAGATGGGGAGAGCCAGCCCCCAATAACGCTTCTTGGAAATCATCCAATCATGCATGTTGCGGAGCCAATCCAGTTCACGGTCGAGGCCAAATGAGGGATACCAATGTGTCTCATTCTTCACCACTTCCATGATCTGGTAGCGGAGATTGCGTTTTTTCTCCTCTTCCGTTACGTCCTCGTACGGCTTGTCGAGCTGGTCGCCCATGGAGATGAACCACTCATCCACCAGCCGGAAGACCAATTCTTCACCGCAGCGCCAGCAGACGGGATAACGATGGGTATAGTCCTCAACCTTGTATCGCAGCCCCTTGGTTTCAAGATTGTCGAAGATGGGGTCACGGACATCTTTCACGTTCATTCCCGATAGCCAATCAAAGCCGTCAACAAAATGGCCATCTTCGGTAAGCGGGGCGATGGCGGGAAGGTCATGTTCCTTACTCAGTTGGAAGTCCTCTGCGCCACAACCGGGGGCGATGTGCACAATGCCGGTACCCTCTTCTTCGCCCACCTCCTCCCACAGGATGACTCGATGTGCGTCCGGCGCGCCGCTTTCCTTTTGAGCGGGAAGCTCGTCAAACGGCCCTGTATAGGTCCAGCCCTCCAGCTCCGATCCCGGCAGCGTGCCGAGAAGTTCGTATTCCCCGCGCAGCATATGCAGGGTTCCTTTGCTCAGATAGAGAACCTGATCGCCCTGCCTGACGCGTGCATAATCCAAATCCGGACCCACCGCTGCTGCGACATTGCTCGTCAGAGTCCACGGCGTTGTCGTCCATACGAGAAGGCTCTCACCCGGTTGTTCTTTTAAAGGAAAACGCAGTGTGATGCTTGGATGGGTAAGTTCCTTGTACCCTTCGGTGACAATTTCGTGCTGGCTGAGGCCTGTACCGCATCGTGCGCACCACGGCATGACGTCGGTTCCTTTATAGACCCAGTCCCGCTCGTGACAGGATTTCAGAACACTCCAGATTGTGTAGTTGTTTTCATCGGAGAATGTGAAGTACGAGCCACCGAGTTCCTTCATCCCGAGATGACCCACGATGTACTCGACCGAACCGGTAACCGGTCCCTCGGGGCCTTCCACCGTGACAAGCTGCGAGGGATCTTCGCCGAGTTTCTCTCGCAGCATCTCGAGTGTTTCAACATCATTCCAATCCATCCAGTATCCAAGGCGGATACTCTGCTGGGTCTGGATACCGGCATACTTCAACACACGTTGTTTACAGAGCTTGACAAACTCCGCCAGGCCAAATTCCTCGATGTCGCGTTTGGTCTTGAAACCCTTTTCACGCTCGACATTCACTTCAACCCAGAGCCCCTGACAATCAAATCCATTCTGGTGTCGAGTCCGGAAACCCTGCATGCCCTTAAAGCGGAGGAATAAATCCTTATACGTCCGCCCCCATCCATGATGAACACCCATCGGGTTATTCGCCGTGATCGGGCCATCGAGAAAGGACCAGCGGGGGGCATCATTCCTGAGAGCTATTAATTTCGCAAAGGTTTCGTTGCGGTCCCATTCGTCAAGAACCTCATGCTCCTGTGCGATAAAGTCGACCTGGTTTGAAACGGGTTTAAACATTCTCCACCTCACTGCTCCAATTCAACGACCAGACGTTTGTTGATGGCGCCTTTACTCTTGTAATCCACAATGTGTATCGGTCCAACCTCGGATGTATTGGCGACATGTGTGCCGCCATCGGCCTGGAGATCAAGCCCCTCGATCTCAACAATCCGAACTTCTTGAATGTGCTCGGGAAGCAAGTTAATCTTCGTCCTGATGAGATCCGGGATCTTGAATGCCTCTTCCCGGGACAGAAACGTGGTCCGAATAGGCCGGGCAGCTTCGACCTCGGTGTTGATGCGCTGCTGAATTTCCTCGACGAGTTCCTTTTTCATCGCTGCAAATTCAAAATCCATCCGTCCCTGACCCGGCTTCATATTGCCGCCGGTGACGCTGGCTCCATAATCCCGCCAGATGACGCCACAGAGGATGTGCATGGCTGTGTGTGTCCGCATGAGAAGGTATCGCCGCTCCCAATCCAGTTCACCATGGACAGCATCGCCCACGCGAGGGAAGGTTTCTGCTTTGAGCGCATGCCAGATTTTCCCTTCCCGTCGCCGCACCTCAACCACCTGACCATCCCCCTCCTGCCAGCGCAGAATACCCGTATCGTTCGGCTGCCCCCCGCCAGTGGGATAGAAGGCCGTCTCGGCAAGGACGAGGCGATCCTCATGGACCTCAAGCACCGTGGTATCGAATGATTTCAAATAGGCATCTTGATGAAAGAGCGCATGCATGGGATGCTCCTTTCCGAATGCGTCCAGGATTAAAAACAATCCTCCCGTCCCTACAGGGACGAGAGGCGCACTTCTCCCGCGGTACCACCCTGCTGCCCGCAACTACTGCGGGCGCTCGGTCAGCTACGGCCGGATCGATCCCGGATATAGCTGCGTTCGGCTAACGGTGAACGATGCCGTCTTCCTTACTTGCCTCTGCGTTCAGGTCGAAGCTCCGGAGGGATTTTCGTCACGTTCTGCTGACCCGGCTTTCACCAACCCGGGCTCGCTGGCAGCAGGCTGCATGAGTACTCTTCTCCATCATCGCCTATCCATGATTGGCCTGATTATCCCATAAGCAAAAGGCAGGGTCAATGACCGAGGACGTCTACCGATCTGCTGCGGTCATGATGCCTGTATGAAACGGAACCAAACAGCGCAAGAAGCCGTCTGACCTGGTCCCTTAGCGCGCGCATACGGGGGTTCTTTGCTTTCCAGGTCCCCTCGACTTGATTGAGCACCAGCTTGCTGTCCCCTCGGATAATCAACTCCACGTCTTTGAGCAACACGTCCGTGTTGCGCACATCGTCCAGGATGCCATGGATCCCTTCCAGAAGCGCTTTGTATTCTGCCTCATTGTTGGTCGCCTTGCCGAAATCACAGCGAACGGGTTTGCGGTAGGATCCGCGTCCGCGCTTGATGCTGTAGGAGCCATATGCGTCGCCCGGATTGCCAATGCTGCCGCCATCGAAGATGATCTCGTATTTCATTCGAATTCACCGTGTGTTCGCTGGTACAGGGCAAAGAGGTTGCTTGTGTGAAGATTCTGGGCAAGTCCGTTCATGAGGATGCGGCTCTTACCGGTGGTCTCCACATCGATCCCTTCCAGATATCCTTTCGGATCACGCCGTCGAGAAGCGATCCGGACATGCTTTTCTAGGTCATCCAGATATGAAAGGCTCTCAGTCACCTTGTCCGCAACTTCACCGCGCAGGATCACTTCCCCGTGCCCCTGGACCAGGTTCTCGAGTTTGAGGTCAGGAATGGATGCGATATTCTCGCGAAGTACATCAATGTCTCCGTCGACGATGTATGGAATCGGCATCATGATATCGCCGGAAAAAAGCACCCTCTCCTCAAGGACGTGGACGCCGATCCCGTCTGTGCTGTGGCCGGGAAGATGGATTAACTCCAGCGTCCGCTTGCCAACCCGCAGGGAAAGGCTGCCGGTATCAAAGACGATCGAGGGGAGCACGATGTCGACCTCGCGCAATTCTGGATTCAGCTCCTTCGCATGCTCCAGGGCTTCCCTCCCACGCGTGTCAAGCAGGTCCCGGCACAAACGATGACTGAGGAGGATGGCATCTGGGAAGAAGCACGTGCCGAGGCTGTGATCGGAATGATGGTGGGTGTTGATGACGTAGCGAACGGGTTTATCGAGGCGTTCTTCCAGAAATTCGCGGATTTCGAGTGTCTCAAACGGATACGCCAGCGTGTCAATGACGACGGAATAATCCGGGCCGACGACGGCGCCCGCATTCACTTTCGCGTACACCTCACTCGTGAAAATGTAGACGTTCTCCGCAACCCGTTCACGATTCATGCAGCCTCCAAGCGCTACGTGCCGGCGGGAAGCATAGCATAGCGAAGGGAGGCATGTCAAGAACACGTTACATAACTTACAATTTCAGGATGTCAGAAGAGGAAGGAGGGCTTCCAGCGTGTCGGTTTGTGCATCCTCGTGCCCCCTGAAATGGAGTTCCACCCCACCCTGCTCCAGGCTGCGCCGGCTGACGGTGATCCGAACCGGAAATCCTACAAGATCCGCATCCTTGAATTTCACGCCGGCTGATAGCTTCCGGTCATCATGCAAGACGGAGAGCCCATGCCTCTCGAGGGTTGCAGCAATCGATCGAGCCTGCTCCTCCTGCTTGAGGTCAACAAGATACACATCAAATGGGCTGACTTCCTTCGGCATCTGCAGTCCGTCAACGTCGGCATGCACCTGAGAGACGGCAAGCAGAATCGAGAGGGGGTTCCATGTGAGCAGACCTGCAAAGCCCAGGGCTGTCTTCCCCTGTTGGGCGGCAAAGGAAAATGTCTTCTCAAAGGGTCGGTAACTGGCACAGAAGAAGGAAGCGACGAGGGAGAGCGCATTGCCGCAATGCTCACAGGGCATGCCTTCCTCGACTTCCGCAATATCGGCTCTGGTCGTCACCGTGAAATCCCGTGGGTATTGCACGCCCATCAGATGATACCCCGCCTGATTCGCTCCGGCCACGTAGCCAATATCATCCGTAACAGAAACATCCGCAATCACCTGGACACCAGGGTCACCGGGAGCGGCAGCGACGCGAAGACCAACCGGGCTTGCATAGCCGGGTACGGCACCGGCAAGAATAATCTCCTCCGATGTCGCTGGGTGAAAGTCCTCTTGCCCTGTAAGCTCCTGCAACTTCGCCAGACTGACCTCGTAATTCCCCTGCAGGATGATCAAGTAGAGCAATCCGTCCTCTGCGCTCAGGAAAACGGCTTTTAGTGTCTGCGATTCGGAGATGTCCAGAAAAGCGGCCAACTGAGCGATGGTTTCACAACCAGGAGTCTGGATGCGCTGCATCGGCCCGGTCGACTTCGATCCTGCCGGTTGCCGCCTGAACGCTGCCGATGTTGCAGTGCTGCGCGCACCGCAGCGATCGCAGAGCGCAACAGGAAGCGTCCCTTCAGGGTGGTCCCAGGTCAGGTAACGCCGTCCCTCTGAGCCACGCGTCTCCGCGACAGGGATTCCCCACGCCTTGAGTTTTCTAAGCCCGTCCTGGAGTTCCTCGTCGGCAAGCTCAAGCAGGGAAGCAGGAGTTTCAGCAGCCAGTAATTCCTCTACGACAGCCGGCTCATCATCCGATTGAAACCCCTCGATTTTCAGCCGGAGGGGCAGCTCCCGGTACGATTGAACCTCTGATCGCAGTAAGGCAATCAGGTTGTCCTCGAGGGCATCCTCCTCCAACGTCCGGGAATACTGCACCGTCTGCAATTCCCCGACGAGCCTCTCAACAATTCTGTCACAGGAATGGGAGCCAAGCGGAAGGAGGATGACCATTCCGGCATCCTCGCGGACATATCCCGCTCGCATCAGAAGCGCAGCAGACTTGCGATGTGTGTGAGGTTCTTCACGCAGGGTGTGCCAGAGAAGGCTGGATGCACGCATGCAATCTTTCCTGGATCAGGGAGGCGTCAGCGAATCGGACGGCGTCGCCGTTGGATGAATGGAAAATCCATACCGCCCCTGGAAGAGAATGACATTGGTCTGTCCGGGATACAGGAAAAAGTTCGAGATGAATTGGCGTCCGACAAAGTCAATGCGCACCTCGTACGGGCCTGCAGGCAGATCACTGATGACGAAATTCTCCTGGTAACTCGGATCCGGCTGGATGGTGGTGTCGTTGGCATAGGTCCACACATTCCAGCGCTCATCCGTCTCGAGAGAGCGGATTTGGACGAGGTATTCCGGTAAAGGAATGCCAGAGCTGTTCATTACCCTTCCGGCGAGAACGCCCCAGCCTTCCGGGGGAACGATCCACAGTTCGGGATTATAGGTATTGAAATACCGGTTCTCGCCGACGCGCACTTCAAAATGCAGATGGGGGCCTTCAGCATGGCCCGTATCTCCGACCAGGCCAATGGGATCGCCAGCGCGAACCTGCTGTCCGACCCAGACCATCTCCTCCTCGAGATGGGCGTACACGGTGTACAACGGCTGGCCATCGAAGCCAAAATCGTGACGGATAGCCACGGCAAGCCCATAGGGGTCGGTTGTATCCTCAATGCCCCGGTAAAGGCCATAACCCGCCCAAACGACCTCCCCATCACCCGCTGCCACTACTGTAGCGCTGCGCTGCGCACCGAGATCAATGCCCGTGTGCACACTCATTTCTCCGAAGAGGGTGCTGCCGTAGCGGTAATTGGGATTGGGCCAGTTGACTTCACCGGAAGGAATTGGCCGGGTTAAATAGAAGTGATCCTGCGGTCGTATTGCCAGCGGGGCTGGATATGGCGGCGGGCGCCATCCATTGACAGGTACCGGGCTGGTCGTCGGCAAGGAAACAGGAAGTGGGGTGGCATCCTGCTGAATGGCGGGGACCGTCGTCGGCTGAGAAAGAAGAAGCGGCGTCATTGTCGCTGTCGCATGTGGCAACGAGGAAGGCGTCGTTGCGGCTGGTTGTCCAGCGCCGGTGACGCATCCGGCGAGCAGCGCTGCCGCCAGGAACATGACCACTGTCCGTAGCCGCTCCATCCTCATCCCTCAGTTGGTGTCGCCTGTGGTGGAACAGGCGTTGCGCTGGGTGTAGGCGTCCGCCAACGCCACCACCATGGTGTCGGAGTCGGGCGCGGTGTACGCGTGGGGGTGGGCGTCGGAGTTCGGAAGGGAGTTGGGGTGATGATCGCAGTACGCGGATACAGTTGGAGCATCGCCTCTTCCCAACTGAGATCGCCCCGCAAGACAAACTCGTTGTAACGAGCTCCCGGATAAAAGGTGCGCCAGTTCGCCAGAGCAGGCAGCCGTTCAAAGCCGAAATCAAGCGCCAGCTCTGTGAAATCAATATAGTAACCGGTTGGGATGTTGACTTTGAGCGTGCCTCCCCGATCATAGGCATAGGGATCATCAGCATAGCGGCTGTTGAAGTCCCAGGGATGAGACGCAAGCGGTTCGCCCCGCGCGGAATCCTGATCGGCTATCCGCACGTAGACCCGCCAGTAGACCTGTGCACCAAAATACTCGGGAACCACCTCAACCCATCCCGCTTCCAGAGCCGCTTCTGCAAATGCGAAAGCCCTTCCGGTATACAACCAGTCATTGTAAGCATAGCCGGGGGGAAGAGGTTCATTGATTCCAGCAAAGGCGTAATCGAGCGTCCCGAGGAAATCCCAGCCGGTGACCTGTATCGTCCGCTCCCGCAGCGCCTCAAACGCCTCATCCGCCGCATCCGACAACTGGGGATGCGGTGCTTGCACAGAAAGCAGGTCCACAAGATTCAAGCGCCCGTCTTCGGATTCCGGCAAATCCATCTCGATGTCGTAGAGGCTGTTGCTGGTGTCATCATGGGCAAGTGCGATGAGCTGGTCCGCCAGCGTGTGCGGTGACCAAGAATAATCCACCACGCCATTTACAAAGGGAAGTCCGATGGAAAGCTGTGTGCCGTCATCCAGCATATACATCAGAAGCCTGCTGCTCTGCGGGGATAGGAGATTCGCGAGAAGCGTCGTCCCGTCTGGAGACCACTCCCCTGCCCGTCCTTGACCGACAACCTCGCGTTCCCGGGAAGTGACATCAACGGCAATGACGGAGAGGACATCTACCCCGTCAAGCATGCTTGTATACAGTAATTCCTCCCCATCAGGACTGAACGCAGGGTCAATCTCGTGAATTTCTTCCGTATCTGTGACATTGATGAAGCGATCGGTCGGTCGATCCAGGTCGGCGATGAAGATGTCCATGGATCCTTCTCGATCAGACACGAAGGCAATCTTCCGGCCGTTCGGGTCCCATGCCGGCGACATGTCAAGCCCCTCATGATCGGTGAGCATGATCGGCGTCTGTGAACCGTCAACGGGAAGAATCCAGATATCCAGATCGCCATGATAGTAGGCCTCATACGCAATCCAGAGGCTGTCCGGCGACCAGGTTGGATGCCCTTCATAGGCTGCAGTATCGGTAATTTGCCGGATGCTCCCATCAGCCAGATGGAGGACATACAGATCGGACGAGCCCCCGCGGTTGGATACAAAGGCGAGCATACTTCCATCAGGGCTGAGGACCGGCTCGTAGTTATCATAGGCACCATCCAGCAGAAGAAGGGGTGTATCGGTGCCGGGAATGAACGCGAAGATCCGGTGCCATCCCTCGACTCTGCTGGTATAGAAAATCGTTCCGATCAGTTGCAGAGGATCGAGCTGGGTAGCATCACCCGCAGCAGCGCCTGCTGTTGCACTCGGCGTGGCGCTGGGCGAGGACATAGCGTCTGGATTGATCGCCGGCGCTCCTTCCTCCTGCCCTGCCTGGAAGTACAAGCGATCCAAGAGAAACCCAACGCCCATCGCAGTAGCGATGACGACGAACGCGAGCAGCAATCGTATGAAGGGACGTAGGCCCGATTCCTTTGGTGTTTGCATCTCACTCATACGGGGTCTCAACCGATCAGTTCTCTATCCTACCGCAGATCCACAACAATGATGGTCGACTTCGACATTCGATGCAAGGACAATGCCGTGGGATTTTCGTCCTGAAAAGAAGAAGCAGAGCGGTTGGAGAACCCGCTCTGCTTGAAAACATTCTGAATGGATGTTGATCTTATGCCGCTTCAATCCAGCGATGGTCGGCGACCTGTATAGGTATATTGAAGGTACGGGCAAAGGTCTCGAAGTTTCCTCCCTGCGCCTGGAACGCCTGGATAAGATGTTCTGGAGCAAGGAGTTGACTGGCGAAATACTCCGCCGATTCTCGGAGATTGGGCAGCAGCAAATCGGAAAGCCCCATCTTCCTGCCATGCTTGCTTGTAATGAGTGCGCTCAGCAGCTCTCGAGCCAGTGCATATCGACGCTGTTCAGGATCAAGGTCCATGCGAACGAAGATACTGCCGCGCTGGGTCGGAGGGCGTGCAAACGTCGCATCCCATAGGTTGGAGAACATGTCCACCACGCCAAAGTCATCGTCGTACAGCGGCGGAGGATTCCGGAGCAGCTGCTCGACGGGTACAGGCGGTTCGGTCACGCCAAGGTATTCAACAAGTCCCAACGCCAGTTGTCGCAAGAACCACTGACGTTCTTCCTTGGTGATGGGAATCATGCTACCTGCTCATCGGCCCTCGCGTCGCCTGGGAGTAGACCCTCAAGCGGCGAAGGGAGATGGACATGGCGGACCGCGTCCTCTTCGGCTTTGACAAGGCGGTAAGCAAGCGTAGCAAATTCAGCCCATGAGTTAGCCTCAAGCTGTTCAAGGCTGCTTCTCACATCGGCTGTAAAGTCCATTTCCGACATGACCGTGCCGATTTCTCCATGTGAGAAGGCATTAAGGATGGATGGGTCCACGATCGAACGGGCGACAAGTTGATTTAGGGCTTTCATACTCATGTTGACCTCCAGAATGTCGATAGATTGTCTTTAACGCGAAAGGCAGTAGGCATATAGCCTCGCTGCCATGCGCCATCTATGAATATCGCTTTGATAGGGATGATGCTCTATGACTTAGCCGTTTCCAAGACCGCCGACTCGGGGTGTACGGCCATTTCCAAGGCCGCCGACCCGGGGCGTCCGACCATTGCCAAGACCACCAACGCGTGGGCAACGAGATTCCATAAGATTGACCTCCTGTGTGTTCCCTCAGCAACACTCTACACGTTCAGGCTCAACGGATTCTCAACGTCTGGGATAGAAATCGTTTTACAACGTACTCTTCCACGCGCTGGGTATACGGGCTGGGTTGTGTGATTGACGTTTACAGATATGAAAAGGGGAAGGAATGATGGGCGATGTTTTGCCTACTCGATCAGACGCGTGTAGATTTTCCGGACCTCTTCTGGCGGGTCCAGACCAAGTTCGTCGGAAAGGCGGCGCATGTACTGCTGGTAATGCTCGACTAGTTCACTGCGCCGACCCAACCGACCAAGGGCTTCCAGAAAGTGCAGATTGGTGTCATCCCGCAGGGGATCGATCTGCAAAGCCTGGCGCAAGGTGGACACGGCTCGCTCCGGCTCGTCGCGGATCAGGGCCTCCTCTGCGTGCTGCGCCAGGAGATCCAGATAGAGTATTTCCAGATCACGCCGGCGCTCAAGAACCCAGTCACCAGCAAACTCCACCAGGAATTTGCCGCCATAGGAGTTGATGGCTTCTGTCAGGGCAAACAAGCGCCGCGGGTCCCCCATGGGTAGGGTATCCACGAGAGCGGCTGCGCGCTCGAAACGCGCCACGTCATAGGTCAGGGAAAGCTCGGGATTCAGGGAATAGATGGTCCCCTCGTGCGTAATCGCTTCCTTACCCAGAGCCCGCCGCAAACTGTACGTTGCTGTATGGAGATTCGCCATCTGCCGACCCGGAGGATGGTGGGGCCAGAATACTTCCAGCAGATGGTCACGTTCCACATCGCCGTGATCCGTGATATAGAACAAGACCTCTCGCGCCAGCGGTTTAAGATCGGCCTGGCTTTCTCCTCCAACGTAGATACCCATTTCGCCCAGCGCAATCAGACGAATCTCCTTCACCGAATCCGCTTCATCATCCGTCTTCTGGTATTGCTGCATGATGGCCTGCATGGTGGAAATGCGATTGGTCACAACGGAATACACAGGGTTACTGGCAAATTGACGCTGGACAGTTTTCCGCAAACGATCGTCCGACTGGATTTCCCCCGCCATCGCCTGCTCGGCGCCGCCTGCCCCAGCCAGCTCGAGCGCTTTCCCAAATGCCTTCTGAATACCTTCCATATCGTCGTCCTGCAGGGCAGCGCGAGCGAGGAAGTAATGGGTGAGAGTCTCCTCGATGATGGAAAGTCTCCCACTTTCAAGCAGCGATGTCAGGCCTTCAACAGCCCGGTGCGGCTGGTTCAACGCATCCAGTGCACCCATCTGCAATTGGATTTGTACCGTGTGAGGATCCCCGTCTTCGAGACTGATTGCCCGCTTCAGCCATTCATATGCCAGGTTGTAGCCTTTTCTGCGTCGATGGAGAATCGAGGTCTGCACGCAGCCATATTGGATCAGGGCGATATTGTCGATCTCCACTGCGAGATTCAAACCCTGTCCGTAGAGTTCTGCTGCCTGGAGTGCCAGATCGAGATCCGCGAATAGATCTGCCTGTCCGAAGAGGATGCTGGCTTCCAGCGAAGCGCTGCCAGCCTGACGGGCATACTTCAAGGCGCTCGAGTACAACCGCAGCGCGTCCTGGTATTGACCGGCATGATGCGCGTCATACGCGAGGTTGTTGTTCGACGAAGCCAGTGGAAGCGGCGCGCCGAATTCCTCAAAGAAGGCATGAGCCCGTCTTGTGCTTGCCTGGGCGTCGATCTTCTTGCCCAGTGCTGCCTGGATATTGGATAAGTCGATCAAAGCCGTAGCCACGTTGTAAGTAGCATTGACCTCTTCCAGCAGATCGATAGCCTCACGGGCAAGCGTTTCGCTCCGTTCAAGATCCCCCTCACCCTGTGCAATTGCAAGTGCCTTGAAGCGTTTGCAATCGGCAAGCAGTTGCGGGGCTTTCTTGCCTTTGAGTGCGGCTTCAGCTTTCTCAACGGCTTCAATGGCCGTTTGATACGCGCCCCTCTTCACATCAATATGCGCCTGCACAATATCCATCGTGACACGGAGCTCGAATGGGGAATCGTCCGGAAGCGCGGTACGCGCCTTGTCAAGCATATCCAGTGCCGAGTCGATACGGCCCTGGTCCGAGTAGAACTGGGCAAGAGACACCTGTACTCGAGGCAAAGGGACGTGATGCTGTTCCAGACGGTTGATCCAGGATTCCAACGTCGCATACCGGCCTTGCTGGAACATGTGCTGCGACCAACTCTCCGCCAATTCAGACGCTTCCTGAAAGTCGCCAGCATCGCAATACAATTGCACGGCGTACTCGGGTGAACCCTGCTCGGCAAGAAAGGCAGCAGCCTTCGACTGGAGTCCATGCAGTCGGTCAGGGTCGGCGCTCTGCGATAACTGAAGCAGGAAGCCTCTCAATTGCGGGTGGTACTCATAGGTGCGCGGGCTCTCGTTGGTCGCGGTGATGAACAACCCTTTTTGCACAAGCTGCTGCAAGAACTTGCCGCTGTTTTTCAGCCCCAGGACAGCGTCACAGGCTTCAGACGTCATCACAGGAAACACGGAGGAATCCAGCATGAAGCGCCGGAGGTCATCCGGCTGACGGTTCAACACAACCGAGGCGAGGTATTCATACACCATTGGCCGGGCGTTGCCGACAAGGGAAGCGAGGTTGGAACTGGCGAGTTCTCCCGAGAGGATCGCACCGGTCACCCAGCCTCTTGTTTCGGTAAGCAATTCGCTGGCCTCATCGTCGTTCAGTTCAATCCCGGAATGAAGCCGGGCAACTTCGACAACTTCCTCCCTGGTCAGGGCAAGATCGTGAGGGCCAAGGCCGGCGAGATCGCCTTCAGCCATGAGCTTGGCCAGAGAGACTTCCAGCACCTCACGTCCGGCGGCAATCACGGTCACCTGATCGGGGAGCTGGTTGAGGAATGAATCGAGGAACCTGGACGCGTCCTTGGAGTGGTTGATGAGGTGGACATCATCAAAAGCGATGACGAACGTCTCACTTACATGTTCATCGATAGCTCCAACAAATGCACTCACCATCTCTTCCGGTTTGGCGCCGGCGTAACTCTCCAGCTCAAGCTCATTGCGGAGACGCCTGAACTTCTTTTTCAGGGAAGCTGCCAGGACCGTAGCCAGGCGCATCACATCCTGGTCCGCGTCCGTCAAGCGCACCCAGCATACCGGGAGTTCGGTGTTTTCCGTGAAATCTGCGAGGAGGGTCGTTTTCCCGTATCCAGGCGGAGCGGCAATGATGATGAGTTTACGCGGGATGTTGGCGTGCAGCGTATCCACCAGTCGCTCGCGGTGACACATATTTTCATCAAATGCTGCAGGGGTTATTGCATGCCGGAGAACAGAATCAGTCACAGCCATGCGCAATCAAACCTCCTGGGGAGGAAGAGGAGGTTGCTGCACACAATGAATCTGCGTTAATCGAGACGTATAAACGATCAGCGTCACGTGCCGGATCAACTCCTTTTTTCACGGTGATCCATCTGTTCATTCCGTACGATCATGCTCTCAGTATGATTCCCACCGGATTGAACACAGCACCATTATAGCGGGTGAGTCGCTTCTTCGCATCATGAATCAAACAGGCTATTCCTCATATCTCATGCACGGTCTATCGCCTTCGTTCCACATCCAGGCAACCCAGCCGGTCTCTCGATGGTAAAATGTCGTCATCGCTCACGACATCCACGAAAGGGTAACGATGGCTCCCATGAAGAACGCCCTCGCCTATGCAGGAGAACACAGAGAAACCGCGCTGGATATGCTCCTCTCGTTTCTCCGCATTCCGTCCATCTCGACACTTCCCGAAAACAAGAACGATATTCAGCACGCCGCCGAATGGCTGGCCGAACAACTCACTCAGCTTGATTTTCAGGATGTCCAGATTCTGCCCACCAGCGGCCATCCCGTTGTCTTCGGGCAACGAACCGCCACCGACCCGGAGGCGCCAACCCTCCTGGTCTACGGCCACTACGACGTTCAGCCCCCGGACCCCCTCGATGAATGGGAAAGCGATCCGTTCGAACCTACGGAACGGGGCGACAACCTCTACGCCAGGGGTGCGTCCGATATGAAGGCGCAGCTTGTCGCCCATATGAACGCAATCAAAGCCATCCTGGCATCAGGCGATCTACCTGTGAACATCAAGTACATGCTTGAGGGTGAAGAGGAGGTCGGCTCCCCCAATCTGCGCGCGTTCATGACCGAGCACAAGGATCTTCTGGCGTGTGACCTCTGTCTCAATGTGGACCTGGGCATCAGCGGGCCTGACGAACCTAGTATCACCTATGCCCTTCGAGGTCTCATCTATTTTGAAATCAATCTGCGCAGCGCTGTCTCCGACCTCCACAGCGGGCTCTTTGGAGGCGCGGTTGACAACCCTGCGATTGTCCTCAGCCGATTGATCGCAGGCATGAAAGACGCCGATGGGACCATCACGCTGCCGGGCTTCTACGATGACGTGCGGCCGCTCGATGCGGCGGAACGCGAGAAGAAAAGCCCGCGGGACGACACATGGTGGCTCGAGCGCACGGGCACCCGCATCCTTTTCGGTGAACCCGGCTACACTGCCGAAGAACGGGCGACGGCCAGACCGACCCTGGACGTGAACGGATTCCTCAGCGGCTTCACCGGAGAAGGGGCGAAAACCGTTCTCCCCGCCACGGCCATGGCCAAGATTTCCATGCGCCTGGTCGCCGATCAGGATCCGGAAGCCATCCACGAGTCCATGCAACGGTATCTGGAGGAGAACGCACCGGAGAGTGTGGAATGGACCTTGAAATCGTTGTCGAGTTGTCGTCCATCTTTTGTTGAGCGTGATTCAACCGGCGTTCAAGCCGGCGTTCAAGCACTCGAGGAAATCTGGGATGCGCCTGTCGAGTTCGTCCGCATGGGAGGGTCCATCCCCGTTGTTGGTTTGATCCAGGAGATTCTGGGCGTCGACAGCGTCCTGCTCGGGTTCGCCCTGCCGGACGATAACATTCATGCGCCGAATGAGAAGCAGCATCTGCCGACCTTCTATCGCGGCATCGATGCCTACATCCGATTTACGTATCATCTTGCAGACATGTACAAGGTATGAAAGGGAACATTGTGAGTGAAGAACGAATCCCCATGTATGGTGGGCAGGCTGTCATTGAAGGCGTCATGATGCGAGGTACTTCGGTTTGTGCCATTGCAGTTCGGGGTCCAGAAGGAGATATCAGCGTCGAAACGCAGCCTTTGTCCGGCATCTACCGCAGCGGCCTGGCAAAGATCCCTTTTCTGCGCGGTCTCATCATCCTCTGGGATGCACTTGTCCTGGGAACTCATGCATTGACATACTCCGCCAACATGCAAGCTACGGAAGAGGACGAGAAGATCGAAGGCGGCTCCATGGTGCTGACTCTCCTCGTATCCCTGACATTGGCCATCGGTCTGTTTTTCCTGCTGCCCGCTGGCGTAGCCTATCTGGCAGAGGAATACCTTGGTGTCTCCCCCGTGTGGAGCAACGTCCTGGAGGGCGTCATCCGCCTTGTCCTGCTCATTGGATACATGTGGGCTATCGGCAAGATGGAGGACATCGAGCGCGTGTTCGGCTATCATGGCGCTGAGCATAAGACCATCAACGCCTTTGAAGCCGGTGCCGATCTCGAACCGGAAGCGGTGATGAAGTACTCGCGCGAGCACCCGCGCTGCGGCACAGCATTCCTGCTTACACTGATTGTCTTCTCCATCCTGCTCTTCAGTTTTCTCGGTCCCATGCCACCCCTGCAGCGCCTGCTCAGCAGATTGCTGCTCATCCCCGTGCTTGCATCCCTGGCGTACGAATACATCCGCCTCACAACACGTTTCCTTGATTCGGCCTGGGCGCAGCCACTCATCCGGCCGAACCTCTGGCTTCAAAGACTGACCACGCGCGAACCGGACGAATCCATGATTGAAGTCGCTCTCGCCTCCTTCAAGGCGATCCTTGAACACGAAATGTCTGAAACGGCAGGATGACAGATTCCCAAGCCCGTGCCTATCTCACCACCGCCACCTTCACCCTTCGAGGAGAAGAATACACGGTACGGGCAGGCTCCGCTGTCCGGGATGCGCTTCTCAAACTCAACCTCAGCCCTGACGCCTATCTCGTGGTGCGCGGTGATGAACTCATTACGGATGATGTGCTGATCGAACCAGGAGAGACATTGCGCGTGCTGCCCGTCATCTCCGGGGGTGCATCTACCGCATGAAATGCAGGAAATGTGAGGCAGCCGCCGTCATCCATATGCGCCAGCATAAATTGGCGCTGTGCCGGGGTCATTTCCTCGACTGGATCCCCGAACAAACACAAAGGGCAATCGACACCTACGAAATGTTTCCCCGTGACGCCCGCATCCTCGTGGCGGTGTCGGGCGGGAAAGATTCGCTCGCACTGTGGGATGTCCTTCTCCAACTCGGCTACGCTGCGGACGGCCTTTATATCGACACGGGCATTGATGAGGGCATCGCCTACGCTCAGCAGTCCCGGCTCTACGCTCAGCAATTTGCGGATCAACATGCAGTCGATCTTCGCATTGTGGATATCCCGGAGGAAGAGGGCACCTCCGTTGCACAGGCGGCTCTAATCACACGACGCGACCCGAAGAAGACCTGCTCGGTGTGCGGTCTGACCAAACGGCACGCAATGAATCACATTGCCCGGACTGGCAGATACGATGTCATCGTGACCGGTCATAATCTCGACGACGAGGCGGCAGTCCTGTTCGGCAATACGCTTAACTGGAAGAAGGGCTATCTTGTCCGTCAAGAGCCGGTCCTGCCTGCCACCGCATCCGGTTTTGCACGGAAAGCCAAACCCTTTTGCCGTCTCTACGAGCGAGAGATTGCGGCATATGCCTTTCTGCGCGGCATTGCGTATATGCCGGAGGAGTGCCCCTTCGCGAAGGGAGCCACGAGTCTTTTCTACAAAGAGACGCTCAACCGCATGGAAACTTCCCGTCCAGGCACCAAGCTTTCCTTCTACCTCTCCTACCTGAAAGCAAAATCGGAGGGGTTATTCACCGCCCGGCCAGAGAAAGACGCCCCGGAGAACGCTTGCCGGCTGTGCGGACAACCCACGTTCCACGACAGCCTCTGCGCCTACTGCACGCTGTGGGAGCGCGTACGCCAGGCGTTGCCCTCAGCTACAGAAAAGAAAAACAGCGGGTCAGTGTGACCCGCTGTCCTGTCTCTGGCAATCCTTTCAGGCTGTTTCCAGGTATTGCTCAATTTCCCAATCGGTCACCTGCATGCTGAAAGCCTGCCATTCTGCCTGCTTCGCACGATGGAAGACATCGTAGGTATCCTTCCCTAGCGCGTCGATAAGCACCTTGTCTTCCGTCAGGGAATCGAGTGCCTCCTGAAGGGATCCGGGCAATTGCAAAATCCCCCGTTCCAGCAGTTCATCCTCGTCCATTTCAAAAATATTGAGATGGTTGACAGGACCTGGACAATCGAGGCTGCGCTCGATACCATCCAGGCCGGCTGCGAGCATGGCTGCAAACGCAAGATATGGATTGCAGGAGGGATCGGGGAAGCGCAATTCCGCCCGCACGCCCACCCCGCCGCTTCCAATCTGTGACGGGATGCGAATCATCGCGGAACGGTTGATCTGGGCCCAGCAGACATACACGGGCGCCTCATATCCGGGAACGATGCGTTTATAGGAATTCACGGTCGGCGCGACGAGGGCAGCAAGTCCGCGTGCATGAGCCATCTGCCCCGCCATGAACTGGTACATCTCCTTAGAAAGCATATATGTATCATTGGCGTCATAGAAGATATTCTTTCCATCTTTATCGGAGATGGATTGATGCGTATGCATTCCTGAACCATTGATGCCGAAGAAAGGCTTGGGCATGAAGGTGGCAATTAAGCCGTGCTTCGCAGCCAGAGCCCGTACAGTGTACTTCAGGGTGACCACGTTGTCGGCGGTCCGAAGCGCATCGGCAAAATGAAAATCAATCTCGTGTTGTCCAAGCGCGACTTCATGGTGTCCCATTTCGACCTCAAGCCCCATCTGGTCGAGTGCGCTCATGAGACGTGTGCGGACCTGCTGTGCCTCATCGCTTGCGGAGAAATCAAAATATCCACCAACATCATGCGGTACCGGATGGAGCGATTCGCCGTCATTGGATTTCACCAGAAAGAATTCAGGCTCGGTTCCAACGTTGTACAGCCATCCCCTCTTCTCCAAACGCGCAAGCTGCCGCTTGAGAACGTAACGGGGATCGCCTGGGAAGGGTTCTCCCTCCGGTGTGTAGACATCACAGATGATGCGCGCGCGACGGGTTTCTTCGCTGGACCAGGGAAGCACAGCATACGTCGATATATCGGGCACCAGGCGCATATCGCTTTCCTGGATACGTGCAAACCCTTCCACAGAAGAGCCGTCAAACCAGATGCCATCGGCAAGTACACTCTCAAGTCGGCTGATGGGAATATCGACACTCTTCACGGCTCCAACGACGTCGGTGAATTGGAAGCAAACGAACTTCACGCCGTCTTCTGCAACCTGCTTCAGGAACGTTTCCACAATGGTCTCCTTTGGCGGAACTGGGTTGTATGGACTACTGTCTCACGAACGAGATCCCCTCAAAGGCCTTTGTATAACGGTTCATCACTTCCTCGTCAAGACCATCTGCAAAAAGATGGAAGCGCCGCACCAGGTCCTGTGCAAGCGGCGTCAACTCCGCACCACCACCGCCACTTCCCCCGATGGCTGTATCCACCAGGGTCACCCGAAGCCGTTTTTCCATCTCGTGGATCCGCTCCCAGGCAAGGCGATACGGGATGTCCATCGCGATTGCAGCCGCTGAGATCGAGCCTGTCTCGGCAACCGCCTCCAGCAGCCGTATACGCCATGCACTGAGCACAACCTCACCCTTGCGCTCAATCCAGAGATTCCATCGCGGCTTCATTCCCCACCTCCCGGGCTCCGAATCAGTCGGATTACAATAGCATGTTGTGAATTTTTTCTCAACCTCGCCGCTTCAGCCCTGCGCCGACCAATAACCCAAAGGAGTGTGTTCCCTGAGAAGAGCAGCGGCCACCGAGAGCGAGCCTCGCGCGGAATCCCCTCATTCGTGAAGAAATCCCCGACCTTCTGTGTTCCACCCTCCAACCCGAACGGCTGGAAACGATCCCCCTGCTCCCAGCATCGCACGACAAGAGGGCCGTCCAGTTGATCCTGGTCAACCACAATGACCTCTGAGTCGGAGGCGGGAATGAGGTCTTCGAAAGTGTGTTCACTAACCGGCACAACGGCAGCTTCGATCTGCCAGGTTGCCGATAAGCCGGTTTCGCCAGGCACATTCACGCTGCGTCGGTCCACATCGAGAGAAGGGAAACCATGGAGCATGATAGGCTCCCCACGGTGAGCAACACAGAAACGATCCCCCACTTTGCGCACATCCAGGCCGCACGGGAGCGAGCAACGGGCGGGTTCCCCGCGGAGCAACACGATCCGCAGACGAGTTACGGCGCTAAAATCGATATCTCCGTCTGTACGGCAGCACTGATCGAGAACCCTCCTGGACAGCCTGTATTGAAGCGCTTCCGGCATGCTGGCGAATACATCCGGATTAATCCAGAAAGAATTCTCCCGAATGTCTACAACATCCAGCCACCTTGTCTGGAGTTCATCTTCCAGGAAGTGATCAATCGCCCGCATGATTTCGCCTGTTCGCAACAGCGCTGCGCGCACATTCTCCTGATACGTATCCAGAAGTGGAAGGAGTTCGTGTCGAATCCGGTTGCGGAGAAAACTGACATCTTCATTGCTCGGGTCCACGATGGGCTCCAGGCCACGCTCCTGACAGTGGTCAAGGATCTCCTGCCGACGGATCGAAAGCAGCGGACGAGCCAGGAGCAATCCCTCTGCCCATGCCTCAGGGAACAACTCGTGCAAGGGACGGAGAGGACGCATCCCGCTTAAACCCTCCACGCCTGCTCCCCGCAGAAGATGCATCAGGATGGTTTCCACTTGATCGTCCGCATGGTGACCGGCGACAATCGTCCGGCAACCCGAAGATAACGCCGCCTCTGCAAGAAAAGAATAGCGTGCCGTCCGTGCGGCGTCTTCAATGCCCGCAACCGGCGCGTGCAGACCATAGTCCTTTCCCATGCCAAGGATAAAGTCACACCCCCGCGAAACCGCCATCGCGCGAACCCGTTCCGCTTCTCGGGTGCTTTCGTCACGAAGCTGATGGTCAAAATGGGCAATCACAACAGGATGGTCGGCATGCGTGAGGCAGTCCAGCAAGCAGAGGCTGTCTGCCCCGCCAGACACCGCAACCAGCAGCTTTTCGTGGGGAGAAAACAGCGAATTCGCCGTAATAAATTCTTCAACCTGATGGTAGACTACCATTACGCCCGATTATAGCATCCGCAACCCATCCAGCGATGGATGCAGGATGGGTGAATGGGCGGCTCTTGCCTATGTTATAATCCCGGCTTGATTACTGGAGGGAAGCAAACCTTGGCATTTTCCCCACTTAACTGGCTCTTCGGGCTGTTTTCCCTTGATATCGGCATTGACCTTGGCACCGCGAACACTCTGGTGAATGTTCGCGGCAAGGGTATTGTCAGTAACGAGCCGTCCTGGGTCGCCATTGATAAGAAGACACGACGTCCACTGGCGATCGGCGCCGAAGCCAAGCAAATGGTCGGCCGGACCCCGGCGAACGTCATCGCCATTCGCCCGCTTCGGGATGGTGTCATTTCCGAATTCGACATCACCGAGAAGATGCTGGAATACTTCATCGCCAAAGCCCACGAGCAGTCCATGGTCCCCTTCCCCCGGCCGCGTGTGGTCGTCGGCATTCCCAGCGGCGCGACCGAAGTCGAGAAGCGCGCCGCGTACGACGCCACCATGGCCGCCGGCGCGCGGGAAGCATATCTCATCGAGGAACCCACAGCAGCCGCACTCGGAGCCATGCTCCCCATCGGTGATGTGCGCGGCTCGATGATCTGTGACATCGGCGGCGGAACAACCGAGATGGCCGTGTTCTCCATGGGCGGAATTGTCGTTTCCCGCTCCCTCCGGGTTGCCGGCGATGAAATGGATCAGGACATCATTGCCTACATCCGCAACAAGTACAATCTCCTCATCGGGGAGCGCATGGCCGAGCAGGTTAAAATCAACATCGGATCTGCTTATCCGCTGAAGGAAGAAAAGACGATGGACCTGCGCGGCCGCAATCTCGTCAGCGGGCTGCCGGAAGCGATCGAGGTATCTTCCGTTGAAATCCGGGAAGCGCTTTCGGGTTCGGTGCGGACCATCGTCGAAACGGTACGTGACGCCATCGATGAAACCCCGCCGGAAATCATCGCCGACTTGATGGAGGAAGGCATCTGCCTCGCCGGTGGCACCTCTCAGCTCAAAGGACTTGCCGAACGGCTTTCGAACGAACTTCGTATGCGCGTATGGGTTGCGGAAGCTCCGATGACCTGTGTTGCGCGCGGTGCAGGCCGTATTCTCGAGGACCTCGATTCCATGAAGAGTTTCCTCGTTGACCTTGAACGGCATCGCGGTTAGTCACGCCCCTTTTTCCCGTAAACACATGGACAGGTTGGTATGAGCCGATTTCGCCAGCGCACCATTCTTGCGATTGCCCTCGTCCTCGTCGCGATTGGATTTCTCATCCTCAGCGTGGCGGGGTTCCTTCAGCCGTTGGAGAACGTCGCCCTCCGGCCGGTATCGGACGTACAGTCGTGGATCGCTGTGCGTTACGCCGCGATTCGCGATCTTCTCCGCTCCCCGAGTGACATTACGGAGCTGCGACAGGAAAATGCACGCCTGGAAGCGGAAGTCGCACGCTTACAGCAGGAAATCATCAACCTCCGTGAGCAAGCGACAGAAGCTGAGATCCTCGCCGCTCTGTTGAACTACGCCCGCAGCCAGCCGGAGAATCGTTATACGGCCGCAAATGTCATCGGTCGCGATGTGAGTCCATTTCTCCAGTCGATCTGGATTGGTGCCGGATCCGAACAGGGAATCGCCCAGGGCATGCCCGTCGTCACCGAACGAGGTCTTGTCGGACGGGTCGCTGAAGTGTTTCCCACGACATCGCGCGTCCAGCTCATCACCGATCCAGAAGCAAGCGTGAACGTCGAATTCCAAACGTCTCGCGCCGATGGCTCTCTCTCAGCCCAGCTCAGCGGCGAGTTGTGGGTCGAGTTGATCCCGCAGGATGTTGAAATCCTTGTCAATGAACTTGTTCTCACCTCCGGCCTCGGCGGGAATTTCCCGGCGGATATCCCCATCGGCAGCGTGCTCAGCGTCCGCAAGAGAGACGTCGACATCTTCCAGCAAGCCGTGATCGAACCGAGTGTGAGCTTCACCGACCTCGATATTGTCCTCGTCATTACCAACTTCCAACCCCTTCCTTTCGATCAGGTACAATAGGTTCATCATGTTGAGCTATCTGATTGGCATCCCACTCCTGGCAGTGCTCGCCGTGCTGCAATCGAGCATTGTCAGCCAGATAGGTCTCCTTGAGGGCCATCTCGACCTCATCCTGGTCACCACGATTGCATGGTCGCTTGCCGGGAGAGCCAATGACGCCATGATCCTCGGCTTGATCGGCGGGCTCATCCTCGACCTTCTTTCCGGCATGCCGTTTGGCTCAACGGCCATCGTCTATGTCGGTGTGTTGTACCTGGTATCACTGCTGGAAGGCCAACTGTGGGGAGGGCACATGTTGCTTCCACCAGCAATCGCCCTGTTTGCTTCACTGGTCGTTTATGCATACGAACTGGGTGTTCTCTACATCATGGGGAGACAAGTGCCGCTCTCGTACGCCATTCCACGCGTCATCCTTCCCAGCGCGCTGCTGAACCTGCTCTTTGCCCTGCCGGTCTATCACCTCATGTCATCCCTGCTGAACCGGCTGTATCCTGCCGAGGTCCAGATCTGATGTCTGACTCGATCAAGGAAAGCAAGTCCTTCCAATCTCGCACAGGACTCACGCGCGCCGTGATCCTGCTTGTTTTCCTGGGCTTTGTGGTCCAGCTTTTCCGCCTGCAGATCCTGGACTATGAACTCTACCTCGCCCAGGCGGACGACAACCGCTTCGACATCGTTAACATTCCTGCTGCCCGAGGGGTCATTTACGACCGCAACGATTTTCAGCTCGTGCGTAACATTCCGTCTTACAACATCACCATCACGCCGGCTCTGCTTCCGGACAGTCAGGCCGAAGTGCAGGCCATTTACCAGCGTCTATCCGAGCTGACCGGGGTGCCCATTGACCAGGAAGGTCCTCCAGCGTCACGCTGTGTGCCCGGCCGCGGCATCCAGCAGTTCGTCCTCGAAGGCGAGACCAACAGTCCCTACGACCCGTGGCCCATTGCGTGCGATGTTGACGAGACCATCGCCCGCATCATCGAAGAGCAAGCCGTCGACATGCCCGGCGTTGGTGTGGAAACCGAATCGGTCCGCGACTACACCACCGGCGAACTCACCGCCGCCATTATTGGCTACCTCGGACCGGTCCCGGCCACACTCCAGGACTACTATGAAGACCTGGGATTCGTCGCCGGGCGGGACGAGATCGGGTATTCTGGACTTGAAGCCTGGTACCAGGACATCCTCGCCGGCCGCAACGGTGAGAAGCTGGTGGAAATCGACGTGGCGGGTCAGGAAATCCGCGAGGTGGGCGAAGTGACCCAGCCTGTGCCCGGGCTGAGCCTGCGGTTGACGATCGATACCCGCCTGCAGGCCGTTGCGACGACGGCGCTTCAGAACCGACTGGATTACATCAACCGTTACGCCGGCCAGATCCGATCACCGCTCGGTGTGGTGATCGCCATGAACCCCCAGACCGGTGAAATCCTCGCGATGGTTTCCCTTCCAACCTACGAGAACAACCGTTTCGCGCGGCAGATCCCGGTCGATTACTATACGCAGCTCGAAGAGGACGAGCGCGGCAATCCGCTCTCCAACCACGCCATCGCAGGTGAATTCCCGCCGGGTTCCACATTTAAATTGGTCACGGCGACAGGCGCGCTGAACGAGGGCGTTATTGACACGGATACACAGCTCCTCTGCACAGGCAAAATCACGATCGAGAACCGTTACTTCCCCAACGACCCCGGCCAGGCGAAGGATTTCGTCTGCTGGGAAGAAGATGGTCATGGATTGGTGGATTTTATTCACGGCATCGCCTGGTCGTGCAATGTGTATTTCTACAAGATCGGCGGTGGATTTCCCGGTGAAGTGGAGCCCGGACTCGAGGTTGAGGGCATCAACATCTACGCTCCCGCATTGGGTTATGCCGCTCGTCTTGGGATCGATCTTCCTGGCGAAGAAGACGGACTGATCCCGAGCAGGGACTGGAAGCGGATCTCGCTGGGCGAGAACTGGTCCACCGGGGATACCTACAACACCGTGGTGGGTCAGGGCTTTGTCGCTGCCACCCCGCTTCAGGTTCTCACTGCAGCCGCCACCATCGCCAACGGCGGCAACGTGATGTGGCCGCACCTCGTCCAGGATATTCTCGACGGCGAAGGCAACATCGTCCAGAGTTTCGAGCCCTGTGTTCTGTGGTCGGTGACGGACGGCGAAATCACACCGCTAGAGGACATCGGTGCAACCTGCGCCACGCTTCCGGAAGATTTGCGCCAGTTAATCATCGAATCACATGAAGAGCGCGGCACGCCGGACATCAACATCGATCCGCTTGTGCTGGCGACCGTGCGCGAAGGCATGCACCTCGTCACGACAGAAGGAACGGCCTACGGCTACGCCGACCTGGAGAATATCTCCTCCGCAGGGAAAACCGGAACCGGCGAATTCTGCGATGAAGTGACCTACGAACAGGGGCTCTGTGAACCAGGAGCCTGGCCCACCCATGCATGGTATGTGGCTTACGCGCCGTACGAAAATCCCGAAATCGCGGTCATCGCCTTCGTCTACTATGGCGGTGAAGGCGCCGTTACTGCAGGCCCAATCGTTCGTCAGATCCTGGAAGCGTACTTCGAACTGCGAGCCATCGACACCGCCCGCGGCGAGTAACCCCGCTCCACCTGCTTCTCCGACCCTCCCCGCCCCCGCATCGGCAAGCACCGCAGCTATCGACCATCCGTGCTATAATCGCCGTTTGATTGTGAGGAATACGACATTGAAGATTAAAGGTCTGCAGGATGCACTGTTCATCACGGTCGACGACGGGGAATGGGCAGAGGTAGAACCGGATCTACTCGCTTCATTTCGGGAGCGAGCGGAATTCTTCAAGGGTGCGCGGATCGCATTGCAGGTCGGAGACCGCAGCATGAAAGCCGCCCACCTCGGCAAGCTGCGTGATGCGCTCGCGCGCATGGATATCTCCCTTGCAGCCGTGATTTCCACCCACCCTTCCACGCAGGAAGCTGCAGCGGATCTGGGCATCGGACGCTCGCTCCCTCGCCGGGATGTAGTGAATACGCACGAGATGGAAGGCGTGGACACCCAGGTGCAGGGCGAACAGGCTGTTTTCATCCAGCGCACCCTGCGTTCGGGGAACAATGTGCACACCTCCGGTCATGTCATCGTGCTTGGCGATGTCAACCCCGGTGCGGAAATTGTCGCCGGAGGCAATGTCATTGTTTGGGGACGCCTGCGAGGCCTCGTCCACGCAGGTGCAGCAGGCAATGAAACAGCCTGCATCTGCGCGCTGGAACTGGCCCCCACGCAGCTTCGCATTGCCAGCCATGTCGCCGTCTCACCCTCGCGTCGCGGGAAACCGCGGCCGGAGAAGGCATTCATCCGGTCAGGCGACCTGGTTGCAGAAGAATGGCACATGAAGCGAACACGGTCTTGACCATCATCGAACCAAGGAGCTGAAGAACACGTATGAGCGCAAAGGTAGTCACGATTACATCCGGGAAAGGCGGCGTGGGCAAGACAACAGCCACCGCCAATCTCGCTGTCGCCCTCGCCAAGACCAATGATAAGGTCGTCAGTATCGACGCCGATATCGGCCTGCGTAATCTCGATGTGGTCATGGGGCTGGAAAACCGTATCGTCTATGATCTTGTCGATGTCATCGAGGGCCGCTGCAAGCTGCGGCAAGCGATGATCCGCGACAAGCGATTTGAAAATCTCTACCTGATCCCCGCCGCTCAGACCCGCGACAAGACAGCCGTTTCTCCGTCGGACATGGTCAGCCTTTGCGAGGAACTGCGAGGCGATTTTGATTGGATCCTGGTCGATTCCCCTGCCGGGATCGAACGCGGCTTCCGCAACGCCATCGCTCCTTCTGACCTCGTGCTCGTGATGACCAACCCGGAAGTCTCTGCTGTCAGAGACGCGGATCGAATCATCGGCTTGATCGAGGCCGAGGAAAAAGGTCCTGGAGCGCTGGTCATTAACAGGGTCAAGCCGGAGATGGTCAAACGGGGTGATATGCTATCTACAGAGGACATTGTCGATGTTCTCGCCATCGACCTCATCGGGATTGTCCCGGAGGACGAGACCGTACTTATCGCGTCCAATCAGGGGCGCGCCGCAGTCCTGGATGAGCGCAGCAAAGCCGGACATGCATTCACCAATATCGCACAACGGTTGAAGGGAGCAGAAGTCCCCTTCGATGAGCTTGAGTCCCGGGATGGGTTCTTCGACCGCATTCTTAAGTTTGGAAGAGCTGGAGGCGATTCATGAGTTTCCTGGAACGAATGGGACTCAACCGCTCACAGAGCGCGGACAATGCAAAGGAACGGCTGAAACTCGTCCTCATCCATGACCGGGCGGGATTATCGCCGGGCAAACTTGAAGCGTTGAAGGATGATCTTATCCGCGTGATTGAGAAGCACGTCTCCATCGACACACGCGAGGTCCAGATCACTCTGACACGCGACCGCGATCAGCAGCGCCTTGTAGCCGACATCCCCATTCTTTCCATCAAGGACCGCCGCTGAAGGGTAGTGGCCAAACATGCAGCGGATGAAAATCTGGCGCCATTTTGATATCTGGCTCCTGGCAGCCGTCGCCATCCTCACCATTGCGGGGATTGCGATGATTGAATCCGCCATCGCCAGCAATGAATTCCTGGAAGGCTACCCCGCCCGCCAGGCGAACTATGCTTTGATCGGGCTGGTTGCGCTGCTCCTCTTCGCCACCATCGACTACCGTCTGTGGGCTGCCCTCTCCCGCCCGATCTATATCGTGGTGGTGTTGTTCCTCGGACTCATCCTGGCGGCGGGTATCGTCGGTTTTGGCTCTGCACGCTGGTTCAACATCGGCATCGCCACAGTTCAGCCTTCCGAGATTGCCAAGATCGGCATGATCATCGTCCTCGCCGACTATGTTTCGAAGCATCAACACGAAATCAACAAGCCCGGCATTATCCTCCGCAGCCTGCTGCTGGTCGGCTTCCCGCTGTTTCTCATTTTCCAGCAACCCGATTTGAGCACATCCATCGTGCTAATGGTCATCTGGCTGGCCATCGTCTGGGCTGGAGGCATTGATCTACGCAACCTCGCAACGCTGGCGGGCATCGGTCTGGTTGCCCCTGTTGCCGTCTGGCCCCTGATGGCGGATTACCAGAAAGGACGTGTTGTCACCTTCCTCTTCCCGAACCCGGAATCACGCTACGGTGACACGTACAACGTCAATCAGGCACGCATTGCCATCGGCTCCGGCGGACTCACGGGGCAAGGCTACGGTCAGGGAACCCAGGTGCAACTCCTTTTCCTGAAAGTCCGCCACACGGACTTCATCTTCTCTGCCATGGCGGAAGAATTTGGATTTGTCGGCGCGGTGTTGCTTATTCTCTTGCTCATTTTCGTCATCTTCCGCTGCCTCCGAGCTGCCGCCCTTGCACGGGACACCTTTGGCTCCCTGATATGCTACGGCGTGGCGTTCGTCCTGCTCTTCCAGAGCGCCTTCAACATCGGGATGAATCTCAACCTGTTTCCTGTTTCAGGGCTCCCGCTGCCGTTCTTCAGTTATGGTGGCTCATCGCTTCTGTCAAGCCTAATCGGAATCGGTCTCGTGGAAAGCGTGCTTCTGCGTCAGAAGAAAATTGAACTCTGAGACCCGAAGAAGGAGTACTATGTCTGCCCTTGAACCTGTACGTGTGCGATTTGCGCCCTCCCCCACCGGCCGCTTCCATATCGGTGGTGCCCGTACTGCCCTCTACAACTATCTGCTCGCGCATCAAACCGGCGGGCAGTTCATCCTTCGCATCGAAGATACAGACCAGAAACGCTATGTTGCCGATGCAGAAGAGGAGATGAAATCAGCACTCACATGGTTGGGATTGACGTGGGATGAGGGGCCCGACATCGGTGGTCCGCACGCACCCTACCGACAATCGGAACGGCGCCACATCTATGAGGGCTATGCGCGCGAACTGATTGAGAGCGGTCACGCCTACTATTGCTTCTGCACACCGCAGCGCCTCGCCGAGGTGCGCAAGCGGCAGCAGAAACAGAAACTCCCTCCACGTTATGATGGATTGTGCCGTCGGCTTGATTCCGAGGAGGCGAAGGCACGCGTCGACTCAGGCGAATCTCATGTCATCCGCTTCAAGATGCCCAAGGACGGCGTCACCACCTGCACGGATGTACTCCGTGGCGACATCCACGTTGAGAATGCCAACCTGGATGACTACATCCTCGTCAAATCCAACGGGCTCCCGGTTTACCATCTTGCATCGATGGTGGATGATCACTTGATGGGGATCACGCATGTTTTCCGCGGTTCAGAATGGCTCCCGACATTCCCCCTGCACGTCCGCATTTACCAGGCGTTTGGATGGGAGCAACCAGCATGGGTCCATCTGTCCGTCTTCCTCAATCCAAGCGGAAAGGGGAAGTTAAGCAAACGCCAGGCATCATCCGGAAAAGGCGGCGTGAAGGCCATCTTCACCACGGATCTTGCGGAGTTAGGCTACATCCCTGAAGCCGCCGCAAACTGGTTGGCCTTAATGGGCTGGTCGTACGATGACCACACCGAGTTCTTCAAAATGGAGGACCTCATTGAAAAATTCAGTCTCCAGAAATTGAACCCGAGTCCCGCAGCGGTCAATTTCAGTAAACTGGATCACTTCAATGGCGTACACATCCGTAACCTTTCCCCAGAGGATCTGGCAGGCCGCTTGGTTCCCCTCTTCGCCGAAGCGGGCTATGCCATCACCGCAGGGCAGTTGGAGCCCATCATTCCTCTGATCCAGGAACGTATTCGAACGCTGGATGAAGCACCGACGATCGCAGGGTTCTTCTTCAAGGACCATGTTGAGCTTGAGCCCGATCAACTCATCGGGAATAAGATGAGCGCGGAAGAATCACTCGCAGTTCTCAAGCAGGCACATCAGCTTATTGAAGACATTGGCGTCGAGCAAGGCGATGCCCTTGAAGAAGCGCTGCGCTCACTTGCCGAAAAACGCAGCCTGAAAGCAGGACAGGTATTCGGGCTCCTGCGCATAGCTGTGACTGGCCAGAAGGTGAGCCCACCCCTTCTCGAGAGCATGCATGTGCTCGGTCTGAAACAAACCCTGGAGCGCACCGGTCAGGCTGTGAGCATCCTTCAGGGCTCGTCCGACTTGTAGACGCAAGGTGATGCCTGTGGTACAATGCGCCTCGCATTGGGGGTTCGTCTAGTGGTAGGACAGCGGACTCTGAATCCGTAAGCCGAGGTTCGAATCCTCGACCCCCAGCCTGCCCGCACCCGGTCTATGCCGGGTGCTTTTCATTCCCTCCGGACCCGGAACATGCCGGCATGCGCGATGGTATAATCCCCGTGTGACGGAGCAAAACTGGGGCCAGGCGTTGGCCCGCACACGCAAGGCTGCGTTCGGCCGCATTGCCAATCTACTGGGGGCCACGCAGCTCGACCAGGAATTCTGGGACGACCTTGAAGCTGGTCTCATCCAGGCAGATCTTGGAATGGACGTCGTCATGCACCTCATCGACGACCTGCGCTCCCGGGCTCGAGCACAGGGTCTTACAACAGCAGAAGAGGTGATACTCCTGCTCAAGGACCAGCTCGCAGCAAGCCTGCAGCCACACACGCTGGATCTCGCAGACTCACCAACCGTCATCATGCTCATCGGCGTGAACGGCTCAGGCAAGACAACCACCGCCGCACGCCTTGGAATGCAGTTTAAGACTTCCGGAAGGCATGTGCTGCTGGCTGCAGCCGACACCTACCGCGCTGCGGCCGGTGAGCAACTCGGTATCTGGGGCGAACGTTTGAATCTGGACGTCATCCGCGGCGAGCCGGGGACAGATGCCGGCGCCGTTGTGCATCAGGCCTGCCAGCAAGCGTTAAGGGAAAAGGTCGACGTTCTGCTGGTGGATACATCCGGCCGGATGCACACCGAGCACAATCTGATGGAGGAGCTGAAGAAACTCGTGCGCGTGGCCGGCAAGGTCATTCCCGGCGCACCACATGAAATCCTGCTTGTCCTTGACGCCACAACGGGACAGAATGGGCTACAGCAGGCACGCACGTTTGCCCAGGCTGTGCCGATCACTGCCGTTGTCCTGGCCAAGCTCGATAGCTCCGCCAAAGGGGGTGTGGGATTCGCCGTACAGCAAACGCTTGGCGTTCCCATCGCGTTCGTTGGTCTCGGGGAAAAGGCAGATGATCTTTCCCCGTTCGAACCACAGGCCTATGCCGATGGTCTGCTGAAGGACCACAGAGAAGGTCAGTAGTAGTCCATCCAACACGATTTGCAGGAAGGTAGTATGCAAGACCTCGAATCAAGACTTCAAGAATTGCAAGCCCGAATCCAAGACCTCCTGGTGCGTCTTTGACTTCCCTGCCACTGAAGCAGAGCTGATTGACTATCAGAAGAAAGCCGAGGCGCCTGACCTCTGGGACGACCCTGAACGTGCTCAGGTCATCATGCAGCAGGTCTCGCACCTGCAAGACGAGGTGGACGGCTGGAATGCATTGCAGAGCCGGGTTGTCGACGCGCTCGAGTTGAGCACACTCGGAGATGAATCACTGCGCCCTGAGATCGAACAGGAAACAGCCGCCATTGAGCAGGAAATCGACCGTCGCGAGACCAAGTCCATGCTCTCCGGCGCCTATGACCGCGGGGACTCGATCCTTGCCATTCACGCCGGGGCTGGCGGAACCGACTCCCAGGATTGGGCGGAGATGCTGCTGCGCATGTACCTGCGCTGGGCGGAGAAGAACGGGTATAAAGCCGACATCCTCGATCAGAGTGAGGGTGAGGAAGCGGGCATAAAAAGCGCGACACTATCCATCGAAGGCCAGTACGCATACGGCATGCTTCGTTCTGAAAAGGGCGTCCACCGGCTTGTACGGCTTTCCCCCTTCGATTCCAACCATCGACGGCATACCTCGTTTGCGCTGGTCGAAATCCTACCCCAGGTCAAGACCTCCACTGACATCACTATCAACCCGTCGGAACTGCGCATCGACACCTACAAGTCCGCGGGCGCCGGCGGTCAAAATGTGCAGAAGAACGAGACAGCCATCCGAATCACCCACATTCCTACAGGCCTCGTCGTCACCTGTCAGAATGAGCGCTCGCAAACACAGAATAAGGATAACGCCCTGCGCGTCCTGAAGGCTCGCCTGCTGGACATTCGCCAGCAGAAGGAACAGGAAAAATTGGATGAACTCAAGGGTGATTATGTCAAGGCAGAATGGGGAAGCCAGATCCGTTCGTATGTACTCCATCCCTACCAGATGGTCAAAGACCATCGCACCGAGATGGAAGTCGGGAACGCCGGCGCTGTGCTCGATGGCGACCTGACACCTTTCATGGAAGCCTACCTCCGCCAAACCATGCAGGCCTGACCCCCACAGGATAATCGAGTTGAACCCTGTTCGCTGTTCGCCTATAATCGCCGCATTACTGGAGGACGTATGGCAAAGAAGACGAAGTCCAAGACCACCAAACCTGTGACGGGGGCAGAAATCCGGCAGTCCTATCTGGATTTCTTTAAGGACCGCGGTCACACCGTCGTTCCTTCAGCCTCATTGGTGCCAGGCGGCGACCAGACGCTGCTTTTCACCAACGCCGGCATGGTGCAATTTAAGGACGTCTTCCTCGGTGCTGGCAACCGCAAATACACTCGTGCTGTTGACTCGCAGAAATGTATGCGCGTGGCAGGGAAGCACAATGACCTGGACGATGTCGGTCGTGATGATACGCATCATACTTTCTTCGAGATGCTCGGTAACTGGTCATTCGGTGATTATTACAAGCGCGAAGCCATCACCTGGGCGTGGGAACTCCTCACGGAGGTGTGGGGGCTTCCGAAGGATCGTCTCTGGGCGACATGCTTCGAGGATGAGCTTGGCGAGATCGAACGGGACGATGAAGCCGCAGCCATCTGGTATGAGCAGCCAGGGTTCCTCAAGGACCATCTTGTCTTCTTCGGCCGCAAAGAGAATTTCTGGGAAATGGGCGATACCGGTCCCTGCGGTCCGGACAGCGAGATTCACCTCGATCTCGGTCCAGATCATTGCAATATGCAGAACGTTAAAGGGCATGTTTGCAGGGTCAATGGCGAATGTACCCGCTTCCTCGAGCTATGGAATCTCGTATTCATCCAGTACAACCGCGTCAATGAGACCGAACTGGTCTCGCTCCCGAACAAACACGTGGATACAGGGATGGGGTTCGAACGCATTGTGTCCGTCCTTCAAGGTGTTGATTCCAACTACAAGACAGATCTCTTCACCCCCATCATTCAGCACATCCAACGCCTCACCGGTCACAGCGATCAGGAAGTTCTGGTCCATTTCACACCTTATCGCGTCATCGCAGATCACGTTCGTGCAGCCTCCTTCTTGATTGCAGACGGCGTTGTTCCCGGCAACATGAGCCGCAACTACGTGTGCAGGATGATCCTGCGCCGGGCCAGTCGTTTCGGTTCGAAACTCGGGCTGGATGAGCCATTCATGGGCGACGTTGCTGCCACCGTAATCGAGGAATATGGTGATTTCTACCCTGAACTGAAAACGAACGAAGCTGCAATTCGAACCACCATTACCGAGGAAGAGCAGCGCTTTAAACATACCGTTGACATCGGGCTGAGTCACCTCGAGGATCAAATTGCCAGGGCAAAGGCATCCGGAGCGCAGCAACTGGATGGACAGCGTGCATTCGAACTCTATGCGACCTATGGCCTTCCCCTGGAACTGACTCGCGATGTTGTGCGGGAAATTGGCTTCAGCGTTGACGAACAGGGTTTCAAGGAAGCGATGGAGGAGCATCGGCTTGCATCCGGCGCCGGAAAGCAATTTGGCGGCGACAACGGCACAGATATTGAACGCTACCGTGCGATCCTCGATCAATTGGTTCGCACCGGCAATCTGCCTGATGAAGGTGTCATCTATGACCCCTATCATGCCTATGATACGGATGCAAAAGTTGTGGCCATTCTTCTGGATGGCGAAAGCGTGGACAAAGCTTCGGTTGGCGATGAAATTGCCGTCGTCCTCTCCCGCACCCCCTTCTATGTTGAAGCAGGCGGCCAGGTGTCGGATGAGGGCTGCATCACCACCACGGACGGGATGACTGAAGTCGAGGTCGGGCATGTCGAACAGCCTGTCAGCGGGCTGATCATGCATGTCGGTCGTGTGGTTAAGGGGGCCCTGGAAACCGGCGCGAAAGCAATGGCCCAGATTGATGCAGTCCGCCGTATGGACATCATGCGCAATCACACAGCAACCCATCTCCTGCATGCTGCACTGCATGAGGTACTTGGCACGCATGCCCGTCAGGCAGGCTCACTGGTTGCGCCGGATCGGCTGCGCTTTGACTTCACCCATTCTCAGGCGATGACGCATGACGAATTGGATCGCGTGGAGCAATGGGTTAACAATGAGATTCTCGCGAATCACCCTCTGCATATTAAAGAGAAGGCGCGAGAGGAAGCCATCGGCGAAGGCGCCATGGCACTCTTCGGTGAGAATTATGGTGAAACCGTCCGCACCATCACGATCGGAAGCGAAGACGATCGGGTGTCCTACGAGCTGTGCGGCGGCACGCATGTTGATGAAACCGGCATCATCGGCCCCTTCATCATCACATCAGAAGGTTCCGTCGCAGCGGGAATCCGCCGCATTGAAGCGATCACAGGACGTGCGGCCATTCACTACATCCGTAAACGACTGGATATCATCAAAACTGCTGCAGAATCGCTGGGGGCTTCGGCTGATCAACTCCTGGATCGTATGACGGAGGCGCAAGAGGAGCGGCGCGCATTGGAACAGGAAGTCCGCCAGCTACGAGGAAGTGCAGCGAATGAAGCGCTGCAGCATCTTGACGTCATCGACGTCGCTGGTGTGCCGGTTCTCACCGGTGAAATTCCCGACTCCGATGCCGAGATGCTGCGGGAGCTTGTGGATTCTTTCCGTGCGGAGCATCCGGGGGGCGTCGCTGTGCTCGCGTCTGTCGTGAAAGGACAACCCGTCATCATTGCTGCCGTCAGCAACGAGCTCACATCTCGCGGCCTGCATGCTGGTGAATTGATCAAACCTGTAGCATCCATGGTGGGCGGCGGTGGAGGCGGCCGACCGACTCTCGCTCAGGCAGGTGGGAAAGACCCGGCGAAGCTTTCCGAAGCGCTGGCAACCGTCCCAGATTGGATTAAGGCGCATCTTCACGAATAGAACGATGACCATCCGGTGAAGATTCAGATTATTTATCTCGATCCGCAGGATGATCGTTTCTCAGCGCAGGACAAACTGAGCTGGGTCAAAACGTCGCGCGCATTGCTGGTCTGGCCGCGACGCAGCACGGTTCTGGATACTCGTCTCGACCTCAGGGTCGTGAAGCGCGCTGCGGAAGAACGAGGCATTCAGATCGGCCTTGTCACCTTCGACTCGGATGTCATCCATCATGCAGAGAACCTCGGGATACCTGTCTTCCAGTCCCTGGAAGATGGCCCGGAGGACGCCTGGCCGGACATCGCTCCCCCTGATCCGCAGGATGCTCCAGAACGATCAAAGCAGGTTGACGAATGGGTGCAGAAGGTTAATGAGAAACCTCGAGTGTATGCGCCCCAGAAACGGGCTCCTATGCGCTGGGTCCTCGTCACGGTTGCCATCCTGTCTCTGACCGTACTTGCCCTGGCGCTCATCCCCTCTGCAACCATCCGCATCCTTCCTCAACGATCCCAACATGATGAGGTTCTGACACTCGATCTGAACCTTGAAACCCAGATAGGGGAACCCGGGGGTGCGCTTGGAAGGATTGAGACGGTTCAGCTTTCAGCGCTGGAGGTCGTTCCTGTCCACGGCAGTGTTGAAATCCCGGACACGCATGCTGCAGGGGAAGTTGTGTTCACCAATCTGACCGATGAACGCATTCTGATCCCTGTCGGAACAGGCGTACGGCCTGACACAGCCAGCCCTTTACGGTATGCAACCACCAGCAGCGGCTCGATTCCAGCCGGGGAGGGAAACACCGTTACACTTCCGATTGAATCGGTGACCGCCGGTCCGGAAAGCAACCTCCCCGCAGATTCCATCTCTGCCCTCGAAGGCGACCTCGCTTTCATCCTGGACGTCAACAATCCCTCACCAATCACAGGAGGCTCGAACAGCTTCCGAACAGGTGTCGATGCAGCCGATCTACAATTTGCTGTCGAAGTCGCCCGTGAGGCTCTTCGGAGCGAGGCGTTATCGGCTCTCGAGTCAACGCTGTCAGCGAATGAATACCTCCTTCACCAGCATGTGACCATGATGGATGAGGAAGAGCCAATCTTTGATCCCTCCCCGGGGACACCTACTGACAACCTGCGAATCGAACTTTCGGCGACGTTTCAAGCCGTTATCCTGCTCAGACCTGCTCTGGAAGACGCTGTGATCGAGGCTCTGGAGACCAATCTGGAGGAAGGCGTAACGCTGCAAAGCCTGCTGGAGTTGTCCATCCTTGAAGCCAGTACAACGGAGCAGCTCGTGCTTCGCGCTGCCTACACCACACAGCCGGAGCTGGATCTCGTTGCGGCACGTTCGAGCCTGCCAGGGCTTACCATTGAAGATGCCTTGCAGTATTTGATCAACCAGTATCCGCTGGCGGAGGAACCGGAGATAACCCTCAGGCCGGCATGGATGCCGCGCCTCCCCTTCCTTGAAGGGCGGATCGACATCGAACAGATGGTTCCCATCGAATGAAGCGCTCAATGGGTATCGATCCTGGTGATGCTCGCATCGGTCTGGCACTATCCGACCCCCTCGGTGTGATTGCCTCACCGCTGACCGTTCTCAAGCATGTCAGCAGGGAAGTGGATGCCGCCGAGATTCTACGCATTGCTGAGGATCATGACGTCGACAAGATTATCGTGGGCGTTGCATACGGAGCGGACGGGGAGATCGGTCCTCAAGCCCGGAAATCACTGCGCCTGCTTGACCAACTCGCCCGCATGAGTTCGCTGCCAATCATCCCCTGGGATGAAAGTGGGACAACCCAGGCTGCACAGCGCGGCATGGAGAGAGACGCTGAGATCGATGCCCGCGCCGCAGCCTATATTCTGCAGGAGTATCTGGATGCGCAAGATTGCTGACGTTCTCTTCCGCCTGATTCTGGGCATCCTCATCCTTGCCATCGCCGGGATCATCGCTATTGGCGCCGCTTTCATCGTGCTCGACATCCCGGGCGCAGCCTACCGGCTTGGCACTCCGGATGCGGGCCTCAATCCTGCTGAACGGTTCCTGCTTTCTTCGTACCTTGCACTCAACGAAGACACGCTTCTCCAACCCACCGGCGACCCGGACAGCGAGTATGTCCTGGAGGTAACAGAAGGCCAGACAGCTCGTTCAGTCATCAGCGATCTGGAAGAATCAGGTTTCCTGAATCGTCCCTTCCTCTTTCGTATGTATTTGCGATACCTCGGGTATGACCGGGGGATTGAACCTGGTCAGTACGCATTGAACGGAAACATGAGCCTGATTGACATTGCCCTTGATCTCCAGAATGCACAGCCGACGGAAGTCCATTTCATTCTCATTCCAGGATGGCGGATCGAGGAAGTTGCGCAGGCTGTTGCGAGCAGCTATGCGGACATGGACAGCGCCGCCCTCGTCGATGCTTTCAGAATGCCAGCCATCGGAACCAGCTTTGAAGGGGATCTGCCCCAAGAAACCAGCCTTGAAGGATACCTGCTTCCGGACACCTACGTGTTCTCGCCGGATGCTTCCCCGACAGACATCGCCTTTGCCATGCTGGACCGGTTTGATGCCGCGTTATCATCTGAACTGCTGGCCGGCTTTGCCGAACAGGGGCTCAGCCTTCACGAAGCCGTGACACTCGCTTCCATCGTGGAACGTGAAGCCATCCTGGTTGAAGAGATGCCGCGCATTGCTTCCGTCTACCTGAATCGTCTTGCAATCGGCATGAATCTCGAAGCTGATCCGACGGTCCAGTATGCGCTCGGGGTCGAAGGAAGATGGTGGAAATCACCCCTTTCCATCGAGGATCTCAGCATCAATTCACCCTATAACACGTACATTTATCCTGGTCTTCCACCCGGTCCTATCGCGAACCCGAGCCTGGAAGCGCTGCAAGCTGTTGCGTTCCCGGAAACAACGCCCTTCTACTTCTTCAGGGCGGCCTGCGATGGTTCCGGAGCGCATAATTTCGCTGAAACATACGAAGAGCATCTTCAGAACGCCTGTCCCTGAAGGGTTGTCTTTCCATGTCTCCGCAACAGACGTATGGCACATGGCCTTCCCCAATCTCAGCAGAGGATGTTGCCCGCGCGGGTGTTGGCAGCAGTTCTACGCTGAAGGAGATTCACCTCGATTCAAACTGCGTTTACTGGCTTGAGCCCCGCCCACAGGAGGGTGGACGGTCGGCACTGATGATGCGCGCACCGGATGGCGCCATCCGCACCCTCACGCCACACGGCTTTAATGTCCGGAGCCGCGTGCACGATTACGGCGGCGGCGCGTACTGTGTTCTGGATGGCAAGATCTATTTCGTCAACGACGGCGATCAATGTGTTTATCATTGTCGGTCGGAACACGCGCCCATACCCATCACGCCGCCTTCGCCTGACCGGTCAAACCGTTTCGGCGATCTGCACCTTTCCCCGGATGGCCGCTATCTGATAGCCGTCCATGAAGATCGCCGGAACAACCGCATCCAGCACCAACTCGTCGCCATCGACACCGGTGGAAATACCCCGCCTGCCGTGCTCCACGAATCCAGTGACTTCTACAGCTCCCCGCGCATCTCGCCAGACGGGCAGATGCTTGCCTGGCTATCCTGGTCCCACCCCCACATGCCATGGGATGAGTCAACGCTCATGCTGGCGCGTTTCCATGATGGTGAACTTGAGCAGGTTCAAACCCTGCTCGAACAGACAGATACGGCCGTCCTCCAGCCTGCATGGAGTCCGGGAGGTGTGCTGCATTTCCTCTGGGATGAGGGTGGATGGTGGAATCTCTATCGCTGGGAAAACGGTCATGCCATCCCAATCCACAACCATCGCCGCGAGATTGCTTCCATCCCTTGGGTGTTCGGGCTGCAGGATTACGCGTTCCTCGGTGAGGATGATGTTGTCTGGATTGCCCGTGAAGATGGCTGCGACCGGCTGGAGCGCTTTCACAAGGACGACAAACAAGTCCAGGGACTTGATCCGACATTGAGCTCATGTTTCCCATCCTGTCTCCAGGTGGATGGAGAACAGCGCATCTGGTTCGTCGGCGCATCGTTTGAACAACCGCCTTCCATCATCGTTCACGATGTCGCCATACAACACTCGGAGCGCATCTACCCTGCCCTTCCCGAGAACGCCGCGTTCCCGATCTCGATCCCGCAGAGCATTCTGCTGCAAGGTCAGGGAGAAGTGGCGCGGCACGCCTTTTTCTACCCGCCCAGGAGCCATAACGTCCATACGACACAGGCGGAACACCCTCCCCTGATTGTCTATGCGCATAGCGGCCCGACTTCTGCCGCACGCTCCTTCTTCCGCCTTGAGATTCAGTACTGGACCTCGCGCGGTTTCGCCGTCGCTGACGTCAACTATCGCGGCAGCACCGGGTTCGGGCGCGCTTTCCGCCATGCGCTGGACGGCGCCTGGGGCATCGCCGACGCAGAGGACTGCATCCTCATCGCCCAGCATCTGGCAAAGACCGGCAAGGTGGATCCACATCGCATGGTTATCCGCGGCCGCAGTGCTGGCGGATTTACAGCACTCCGGGCTCTCATGCTCTCGGATCTCTTCGCAGGGGGAACCAGCTACTACGGGATCAGCGATCTGGAACGTCTCCAGAAACTCAGCGGCAACTTCGAAGCGCACTACCTCGAGCAGCTAGTTGGCCCCTACCCCGCCCAAAGAGACTGCTACCACGAACGATCCCCCGCACGTCATGCGGAAGAGATCAAGCGCCCCGTCCTCATTATCCAGGGACTGGATGATCCCATTGTCCCCCCTGAACAAGCGGAACGGATGGTGCAGGTACTCACAGCACATGATCAACCGCATCGCTACCTACCGATCGAGAAGGAAGGTCATGGGTTCAAACGCTTTGAGAGCGTGCGAGATTCTCTTAAGGCCGAACTCAAGTTCTATCTGGACCTCTTCGACCTCCCCCGTGCTGCTACGCCGCCATAAGAAACGTGCGGAGGACACTCTGTCCACCGCACGTGATTCTGCTGGATTTCAGTCAACTGCTAGGAAGCCGTGATGGTCCTGTAAAACAGGGGCAGTGGTTCTACTGCGTTATCAACGATGGTATGCGCAGCGAGAAGCCGCTTTGCAGCGGCAGCGTAGGATTCTTCATTGTTCGCATGCAAAATAAACAGTGGCTGCCCCTCTTCCACCTTCTCGCCTACCTTATGGAGAATCTCGATGCCCACCGCATGATCCACCGGGTCGCCCTTCCGCGCCCGGCCGGCGCCAAGCACAACCGAGGTCAAACCGACCTCCATGGCGTGGATTTGCTGAAGATATCCGCTGCGCGGGGCTGGTACCGTTTTGATGATCGGAGCTTTGGGAAGCCGATCCGGATTCTTGACCACACCGGCATCCCCCTCCTGGGCTTCGACGAGCTCCAGGAATTTCGCGAACGCTGTCTCATCCTTGAGGGATGCCTGCGCAGCCTCGAGAGCCTCCTCCAGTGTGGTGAACGCCCCGCCCAGAACGAGCATGTGACCTGCGACTTCGAGGCAATGCTTGCGGAAATCTTCGGGGCCTCCACCGTGCAGGGTTTCGATCGCCTCCCGGACTTCCAGCGCATTACCGACAGCCGACCCAAGCGGCTGATTCATATCAGAAATCAGCGCGACCACATCCCTTCCAGCTCGCTCCCCGATGTCCACCATCGTTTCGGCAAGGGCGACCGCATCATCCATGTTGTGCATGAACGCCCCCAGACCGGTTTTTACATCGAGGACAATCGCCTGGGCGCCACCGGCAATCTTCTTACTCATGACGGAGGAGGCAATCAGCGGTATGGAAGGAACCGTTCCGGTCACATCCCGCAGAGCATACATCTTCCCATCGGCGGGCGCGAGATCTGCAGTCTGGCCACACAGGACAAGACCAATCTCCGCGAGCTGTGAAAGGAACTCCTCCGTTGTGAGATTGACATCATAGCCGGAGATGGATTCCATCTTGTCGAGGGTCCCACCGGTGAACCCGAGCCCCCTGCCGGACATCTTGCCGACGGGGACTCCACACGCAGCGACAAGAGGTTCCACAACGAGGGTGGTCTTGTCCCCGACGCCGCCCGTGGAGTGCTTGTCAACGGCAATCTTCACGGCCGGGGACAGATCAAGCGTCTCCCCCGATTCCGCCATCGCCATGGTGAGATAGGTGGTTTCCTCGCCTGTCATGCCTTGCAGAAGGACAGCCATCGCCCAGGCAGAAGCCTGGTAATCCGGGACCTCGCCCGTCGTAAAGCCCTTGATAAAGAAGTCGATTTCTTCCTTGGTCAGGGCTTTTCCATCACGTTTCTTAGTGATGATGTCGACAGCACGCATTCGCTTCCTCCCAATTGTCATTCGAGTACGGCTTGAATAGTGTAGTGTACTCCAATCCTGCCGCCAAGCCTATATTCCCTCCGGCTACAGCCTGCTATAATGTCCGGAACCTTGCTCTGGAGAGGTAGTGCCATGGCATCCAAAGAGCTCATCCTCAAGAACGCCGTCATTATCACGATGGACGGGTCCTTCAACGTGTATCAGGATGGCGCAATCGTCGTGCAAGGCAGCGACATCATCGCTGTCGGTCCCCGCGAGGTCATCGAGAAAGACCACCGTGATGCCACCGTTTACGATTGCGGCGGTAAGACGCTCATGCCGGGACTGGTCAACGTGCACACGCATGTGCCGATGAATCTGCTGCGCGGGCTCGAGGACGACAGTCGATTGGATGTCTGGCTGCTTGGATACATGATGCCTGTCGAGCGGGAGTTTGTCACACCGGAGTTCTGCCGTCTGGGAACGAAACTCGCCTGTGCCGAACTTATACGAGGCGGCGTGACGACGTTTTCCGATATGTATTATTACGAAGATGATGTTGCTGAAGCGGCTGCCGAAAGCGGTCTGCGCGCGGTCTGCAGTGAATCCATCCTCAAATTCCCCACCCCTGATGCGGATACATACGAAGACGCCCTCGCGTACACCCACGATTTTCTATCCAAGTGGCAGGGTCACCCCCGCATCACCGCAGGCGTTGCCCCTCACGCTCCATATACCTGCACAGTTGATATCCTGGAGGCTTGCCGCGATCTTGCCCTCGAGTTTGATGCACCCCTGCACATCCACATCGCTGAAACCAGGCAGGAAGCCGAGCAGTTCCGCAAGGATTACGGGATGCCGGAGGTGCTGTGGTTGAAGAACCTGGGCTTGTTCGAGGCGAAGACACTTGCGGCACATTGTGTACACGTTGATGAAAGCGAGATCATCAACCTGCAAAGTGTCGGTGCGGGCGTTCTGCACAACCCTTCCAGCAACCTGAAGCTTGCGTCGGGATTCGCACCCATCTACGATATGCGGGCGAAGGGTGTGAAGGTTGGCATCGGCACGGACGGGGTAGCTTCCAACAACGATCTGGACATGTTCGAGGAAATGCGGCTTGCCTCATTCATTTCGAAAGCCGTTACCAACAATCCCACCGCCCTTCCTGCGAAGGAAACCTTGTTGATGGGCACCCAGCTTGGTGCTGAAGCCCTGCACATGGGCGACATCATCGGCTCGCTCGAAGCGGGGAAACGCGCGGATCTCATCCTGCTGGACACACATACCATCCACAACTGGCCGCACTTCCACCGGGATTCATCCACAGTGTATGCCCGCATCCTCTATGCCACGAAAGCCTCGGATGTGACGGATGTGATGGTCGATGGTGAATGGATCATGCGCGACCGGGAAATTCTCACCATCGATGTCGACCCTCTGATGAAGGAAGCCGGCATTGTCGCACATGAAATCGACTCCTTCCTCGTGAAGCGCGAGGGCTCGGTGCTCTCCAAGCTTTTGGCCATCGAAGGGGCAGAACGAGAGGAGAGTTACGAGGTTCAACTCAAGGTACGCATCGACGATCCGAAGCCGGTCATCGATTTCCTAGGCAGCGGCGAACTGGATATTGTCCGCACGGCGCATTATCTGGAATATGATGCCTATTTCAGTTTCGAAGAGCCTGAAGAAGCGCGCCTTCGCTATCGTGAGGACGAATTTGTCAACGCGGATGGCGAGGTGTTCAACGTCCGCTACCGCTTGACCCTCACGGGGCCGGCGGCCGAAAAGGAATACCCCAATTCGGTCCTGCTTTCACGCTCCCGCTTCATCGCACCTGCCACACACAGCCGCCGGTTCTATCTCGAATATTTCAAGCCGAAAAGTCAGGTTGAGGTTAGCAAGGATCGCCTGCGATGGCTTGTGAAATACCAGGGACTCGAATTCTTCATCAACATCGACAGGATGCTGCAGCCGGAGATGGATGGCCGCTTCCTGGAGATTAAGAGCCGAACCTGGTCCCTGAAGGATGCGGAAAACAAGGCGCGATTGATCAATGACTTGATGGAAACGCTCGGGGTGAAGGACGCCGAACCGGTACGTCAAGACTACTGGTCACTTGCCGCATCCTAACCCGGGTTCGGACCCGGGGTGTCCCTGGACCGCTGACTCAGGATTCGAGGAAACGCTTGCGCCACTCGTACAGCTTGTTGATTGCCTCAAGGGGGGTGAGGTTGTCGATGTCGATCCCCTCCAGTTCCTCAAGGAGGGGATTTGTTTCGGGGAACATGGCCATCTGCTGGGCCGGAATGGAACCTGCAGTTAACTTGCCATGTGAATCTGCTTCCAGTACCTCAAGGATCGTCTGTGCCCGGTTGATTACGGGGCGAGGCAAGCCCGCAAGTTGTGCCACGTGGATGCCATATGATTTATCGGATCCTCCCGGAACAATCTTGTGGAGGAAGACCGTCTCCCCGCCCTCTTCAGACACCGCCACGTTGTAATTACGCACCCCCGGCAGCAATTCCGTCAAACGGGTGAGCTCGTGATAGTGCGTCGCAAACAGCGTCCTTGAGCGCAGTTCGGGATGGTTGTGGATGTATTCGACGACTGCCCAGGCGATCGATACGCCGTCATAGGTGCTGGTCCCACGCCCGATTTCATCAAGGATGAGCAGGCTTCGCTCCGTTGCGTGATGGAGAATATTCGCTGTCTCCACCATCTCCACCATGAACGTGGACTGCCCGGCGTGGATCTCGTCCTGTGCCCCGATGCGGGTGAAAATGCGGTCGGTAATCCCGAGTTCGGCTCTCTCGGCTGGCACAAAGCTCCCCATCTGCGCCATCAACACGATGAGCGCAACCTGTCGCAAGTAGGTTGATTTACCGCTCATGTTTGGCCCGGTAATGATGCGTATGCGCTCACCCTCCTCCAGGATCGTGTCATTGGGGATGAATCGCCTGGAAGGGAGGACATCCTCTACAACCGGATGCCGGCCATCACGGATGTCGAGGAGCTTGGTTTCATTGACCTGCGGACGCACGTAACCCTTGTGCGATGCAACCTCGGCCAGCCCGGCGACCACATCCAGATGCCCGAGCGCCTGGCCGGTGGACAGCAATCGCTCCGCATGCTCGCCGATGCGTGCACAGACCTCGTTGAACAGATCTCCCTCGACAGCCCGGATCTCCTCCTCCGCAGTCAGGACCTTGGCCTCGTACTCCTTCATCTCTGGTGTAATGAATCGTTCTGCGTTGACCAGGGTTTGCTTGCGAATGTACTCTTCGGGAACAGCTTCCAGGTTGGCATTGGTAATTTCGAGGTAATAACCGAAGACCTTGTTGAAGCCGACTTTGAGATTCTTGATCCCGGTCCGTTCTCGTTCTACCGTTTCCAGATCGGCAATCCATTCACGCGCCTGGCGAGAGGCTTCGACAATCTCGTCAAGTTTCGACGAATAGCCGGGGCGGATGACTCCGATATGAGCAAGTGTCGCCGGAGGGTCATCCGTAATCGCAGTTTCAAGCAAATCGAGCAGGTCCTCGCACAGGTCAACCTGATCAGCCAGATTGAGCAGCGCAACATGCCCGGTACCGGATACCAGTGCTTTCACAGACGGGATTTGCTTCAGAATCATTCTTATCGCGACGAGATCGCGAGGACCGGCCATCCCTGCAGCCGTACGGTTTCCCAGCCTCTCAAGATCCCCGATGGGCTTCAGCGCCTGACGAAGATCGGCGCGCCACATTCCATCCGAGAAGCATGCCTCAACCTGGTCCAGACGCTCCTCGATCCCCGTTGGATCAAGCAGGGGTTTCCCGATCCACTGTCGAATGGTCCTCCGCCCCATAGGCGTGATGCTCTCATCGATCACCCCCACCAGCGATCCTTTGACAGAACCCGTGCGAATCGTTTCGGTTAGTTCCAGATTTCGGCGCGTTGCAGCGTCCAGGGTCATGAACTCATTCAGGGTGTATGTCGACACGCGTTTGAGCAGCTTCAATACTGATGATTGTGTGGATTCGAGGTAATCCAGAATGGCCCCTGCCGCCCGGATAGCAAAAGGTGATTCAGATAAACCAAACCCGGCCAGCGTCGCCGTTCCAAATTGTGACTTAAGCTGCTCTGTGGTCCGATCCAGCTCGAACCGCCAATCCTGCAAGGCTGTGGTATGGCCACTCCAGACGGGGGATAGATCCACACTTTCCGGCACAAGGACTTCCGCCGGTTTTAACCGGTGCAGCTCTTGCCGCATCAGGCCTTGAAGATCAGATCCTTCGAACTGGGCAGCAGCGAATTCCCCGGTGCTGATATCCGCATAGGCAATCCCGATCCGGTCATCATCCGCAACGACTGCAGCCAGGTAGTTGTTGGCATCGCCCGGCAGGAGAGAAGGTTCGACGACCGTTCCCGGAGTGACAACCCGAACGACCTGCCGCGGGAAGAGCCCTTTCACCGGCTCATTCCCCACTTGTTCACAGATGGCTACGTGATAGCCCTTCTCGATGAGCCGCGCCAGGTAATTTTCGATCGCATGATGTGGAATCCCCGCCATGGGCACGCGATTGCCCTTGGCGACGTTGCGTGATGTGAGGACGATATCAAGTTCCCTCGCAGCGATTTCTGCGTCCTCGTCAAAGGTTTCGTAAAAATCCCCGAGCCGGAAGAACAAAATAGCATCCTTGTACTTCCGCTTGATATCAAGATATTGCTTTCGCACGGGTGTCGCTTTTTTCGCCATCGTAAGGCATTCTAAAATGGTGCGGTTGATTCAGCAAGCCATTATGCTATACTCCGGCTATGAAAAACATCATTGCGGTTGATCTGGGCGGTACCAACATCCGTGCTGCATATTTTCCTGCCCCGCAGCCCCCCTATGAAACCATCGTCAAGATACCCACTGAAGCGGATCAGGGCGCTGACCACATCGTCGATCGGATTGCAGAAGCTGTCGGGCAGGTCATGCCTGCGGCTACGGAAGATCTCCGCATTGGCGTTGGCTCTCCGGGTCCAATTGAACCCAGGAGCGGCGTAGTCCTTCATGCGCCCAATCTGAAAGGGTTCTTGAATTTTCCGCTCAAAGACCATTTGCAGAACAAACTGCATCTTCCCGTCGCGCTGGGCAATGACGCCGACATGGCCTGTCTCGGCGAGTGGGGATTTGGCGCCGGCAAAGGCACACGAAACATGCTCTACATCACCATCAGTACAGGTATTGGCGGCGGCATCATCATTAACGGTCAGCTCGTCGTGGGGGGCGCTGGCCTTGCAGGAGAAATCGGACACATGACGGTCGATCCGAATGGTGCCATGTGTGGTTGTGGACATCCCGGCCATCTTGAAGCACTCTCCTCCGGTCCTTCCATGGCGCGTGATGCCACCGCTTTCATCGAAGCTGGCGAAGTCTCAATCCTTCGTTCCGTCCTGGAGGAAAACGGTACACTGACAGCGGTTGACCTCAGCGAAGCGGCATCGAAAGGGGACGAACTCGCTCGCCGTGTGATCGCGAAAGCCGGGTCCTATGTGGGCCTCCACATCGCCAACCTCTCCCACGCCCTCAATCCGGAGGCAGTCATCCTTGGCGGCGGCGTCGTCAACATGGGCGAGCTCTTCCTTGAACCGGTGCATAAGGCTATTCGTGAGAATATCCTCCACGAGAACTACCTGAATTCGATGAAGGTTGTACCCGCCATGCTTGGCGATGACGCCGGCATCATTGGAGCGATGGTTCTCGCGACACAGCAATGAAACAACATTCCATCTCCTTCACCACCCTCCTCCTGATCCTGCTTGTCAGTCTTCTCAGCGCGTGTCAAATGGAACGCCCTGTCGAGTCAACGCTTGTGTATGGGCTGACCCTCACGCCGTCCGGCATCGACCCCCATCTGAACGCGTCTGCCGAACTCGGCATTCCCCTCACTTCGGTCTATGACACGCTTATCTTCCGGGATCAAGAAAGCGGCGAGTTCGTCCCGGGGCTCGCCCGGGAATGGTCTATCTCAGAGGATGGTTGTGATTACACCTTTCTTCTACGCGAGGATGTGACCTTTCACGATAGCACCCGCTTCGACGCAGCAGCCGTGGCAGCAAATCTCGATTACATCGTGGACCCGGATCACCGCTCGCAGAATGCCATCTTCATGCTTGGCCCATACGAGGGGTGGACCATCGATGACGAGTTCACCATTACCCTTCACCTCGCTGAACCTTTCGCCCCGCTTCTTGATTCTCTCTCTCAGGTGTACCTCGGAATGGCATCCCCAGCCGCGCTCGCGCAGTGGGGCGCTGCTGAATACCAATTTCATCAGGTCGGAACAGGGCCCTACCGGTTTGTAGAATACATTCCCGGCGATCACCTTACGCTCGAGCGCAACCCCGATTACGCCTGGGCTCCTGACATCTATGAGGCGCAAAGTGCCTCCATCGAAACCATCATCTTCCGGTTCTTCACGGATGCCGCAACGCGCGGCTATGCGCTGGAAACCGGCCAGGTCGACATCCTGGGAGAGATCCCACCCAATGAGGCATTACGCCTCGCCCCCATGGATACATTCAATCTCCACACGATCGCCGTCCCGGGCATTCCACTCCAGTTCATCTTCAACACACAGCTTGAACCGACCGACGATCCCGAGGTGCGCCGCGCCCTTCTCCTGCTCCTTGATCGAGAGACCATTGTTTCCACCGTTTTCCACGGTACGTCTCCAGTCGCAAATGGTCCGTTTTCCAGCATTCTTCTCTCGATGGACGAATCGCTTGATTTTCCGGATGCGAACGCCGACGTGGCCATTCACATGCTTGCCGAGCGAGGCTGGTCGCTCACACCCAGCGATGAACTGCAGCGTGATGGAAACCAGCTCTCGCTGCTCATGGTTGTCCCCCCGTGGGGATATGCCCCGGACGTAGCCCAGTTGATGGCAGCAGCATGGACCACGGCAGGGATCAACGTTGACATCGAGCTGGTTCCCGGCTTTGGCAGCCTCCTGGAAGCACAGCAGCGCGGGGAATACCACCTCATCGCCCTCAACGCGTTCGGGAGCGATCCCTCCGTGGTTGACAGCTATTACAGCAGCGACGGGCTGTACAACTGGTCCGGCTACAGGAGTGACGCCATGGACCAGCTTCTCAAGGCTGCGGTTGAGAGCACCCTCAGCAGCGAACAACGGGAAGACCTCTACCGGGAAATGGCATTCCTTGTGCGGGAAGAGACGCTTATAATCCCTATACGCGACTACGTGAACCTTGTCATCGCGAACGAGCGGGTGACGGGACTTCATTTCTCCGCACAGGGATGGTTCCCATATCTGATCGACGTGCGCCTGATCTCCTGACAGTCATCGTAAAACGCTTGCTGGCGAGCGTGCTAACCGCTTGGGCAGCGGTTTCCTTCACATTCCTCACCCTGCGCATTGCCGCCGGTGATCCTGTGGCATCGCTCCTCTCCCGAGGTCTTGCGTCCCCTTCTGATGTCGCACGCCTCCGGGGGCAGCTCGGGCTTGATCAGCCCTTGATCCACCAGTACTGGGATTTCCTGTCAGGATTCGTCAGAGGCGATCTTGGACATTCCCTGTACAGCAATCGTCCGGTCCTCGACATCATCCTGGAACAACTGCCTGCCACCCTTTCGCTGGCTCTTCTTGCGTTGGCCTTCACCGTCATCCTGGCCGCATTGATGGGTATCGGGGCTGCATGGTGGAATCAGCGTCTTGCCGGCCGCATCGCTGAACTTCTCTCGGGCACCGCCATTGCTTTCCCGGTCATTTTCGTCGCGACCATTGCACTCTGGCTGGTACGCGCGTCCCACGTGACCATTGGCATCACCACGAGAGCCGGGTTGCTCACCTTGTTGATGCCGGCACTGGTGCTCGCCTTTTCAACCGCAGGAGGCATCGCCTGGACCTTGCAGGCCGGTCTTCTTGAGAGTATGCGGGCGCCGTACTTCCTCGCCGCCCGCGCGCGCGGTGTGGGAAAACGATCCCTCCTCTGGCATGCGTTAAAGCCTGCCCTTCCTCCAGTCGTCTCCCTGTTCGCACTGGAAGCCGCCTTTCTCTTCACCGGCACAGTAGTCACGGAGACCATCTTCGCGCGACCTGGTCTGGGTCGCCTCCTCGTTCAATCGGTCCTTGAAGGCGATTACCCGGTAGCGCAAGGCCTGGTGGCGCTTGCTGCTGTCGTTTACACACTCAGCAACGGTGCCGCAGACATCGCTGCTGCCCTCCTTGATCCACGCATCCGGAGGCAATCATGATCCGCCGCCTCCTCGCCCTTCTCTGGATCGCCGTCTTGCTGCTTCTCGCGTTCTACGCTCCCCTGCTGACGGAGTACAGTGAAACAGAGCCTTCGGGCACGCCCCTATCGCCGCCATCCCCGCAACATCCGCTGGGTACGGATCACCTTGGCAGAGATCTCTTCACCCGTCTCCTTTTCGGCGTGCGAATCAGCCTGTCCATGGCGCTGGCGGCGGGTGGAATCAGCATCGCCATCGGCGGGCTGCTCGGAATGGTGTCCGCGCTTGCACCTGTACTGCTGGATGATGTCCTGACCTGGTTGGGAGATGTCCTTCTCTCTATTCCGGGGCTACTTCTTGCCATGCTTCTGGTTGCCGGGCTTGGAACGGGTATCACGACCGTGATCCTTGCGGCCGGGATTGGCGCTGTACCGGGCTTCATGCGTGTTTCCCGCACCTTGTTCATGCAGTTGGGAGAAGAGGAGTATGTCGAGGCTGCCCGCGCCATCGGTGCAGCACCCATCCGCATTGCCGTGCGCCATCTCCTTCCCAATGCCATCCCGCGCGTTACCGTACTCAGCGTGACCCAGATGGCATGGGCATTCGTCAACACCACCACCCTCTCCTTTCTCGGTTTTGCCGGCGATCCATCCGTCGCCGAATGGGGCGCCATGCTGAATCAGGGGCGCGGTTTCATGATGGATGCTCCCCGGCTTGTTCTGCTCCCCGGGTTCGCCATCACGTTCACCATTCTTGCTCTTCACACACTGGGAGCATCCTCCGTGCAACGTCGGTTTGACGAGTAGGGTGCCCATCTGGTATCCTCGAATGCCACGCTTTGGAGGCGCATTTGTTACCTTACTTACTCGGCCTGGCTCTTCTGTTTGATTTCCTGAACGGTTTCCATGACAGCTCCAATATTGTGGCTACCGTCATCTCGTCGCGCGCGCTTCCCCCGCGCCTTGCGCTTGTCATGGCCGCACTGGCGGAATTCAGTGGCCCCTTCATTTTTGGCGTTGCGGTTGCAAAGACCGTGGGCGACGGATTGCTTACCAGGTCAGCGCTCACTTCCGATGTCATCATTGCAGCACTTGCTGCGTCCGTACTCTGGAACCTGCTGACGTGGTGGATCGGCATCCCCTCCTCCTCGTCCCATGCGTTGGTCGGCGGCCTTCTGGGCGCGGCGATTATGGCACAGGGATGGGCCGTCATCCAGATGGAAGGGTTGATGACCATCCTCATCGCCCTCCTGACCTCCCCACTGTTCGGGCTGGCCATGGGTTTCCTTGTGATGAAAGGTACGCTCCTCCTGTCCAGAAATGCCTCGCCGAAAATTAATACCCTCTTCAAGCGTCTCCAGGTCGTCACACTCCTTGGGCTGGGCTTGAGTCACGGGACCAACGACGCACAGAAAACCATGGGAGTTATTACGCTGGGGCTCTTGCTCGAGGGCTATATCACAGACTTTACGGTTCCGACCTGGGTGATTGCGGCCAGCGCCGGGGCGATCGCGCTGGGAACCTCTTTTGGTGGGTGGCGGCTCATCCGGACGCTTGGCGGACGTATTTACCGCATCCGGCCCGTGCATGCACTCACGTCACAGGCCGCCGGCGCGGCTGTAATCCTTGGCGCCGCCTTGCTGGGCGGCCCCGTCAGCACGACTCAGGTGATGAGTTCTTCTATCATGGGCGTGGGTGCTGCCGAGCGCATGAATAAGGTGCGCTGGGGGATCTTGAAGGATATGCTGACAGCATGGCTGCTGACCATTCCTCTGGTCGGTGTTTGTGCCGCCCTCGGCTACTGGCTGATTCACTTTGTCTTCTAATCGCTAGAAAGCCAGGCACTCACGGAATTAAGAACCGCATCCACCACACCCTCATCAACGGTATGCCAGCGAATGGAAGGGTCATCCGGCTTCCACCAGTTCGCTTGCCGCCGCACAAACTGCCGCGTTAACTTTCTCACGGAGGCTATCGCCTGCTCCATGGTGCATTCACCTTGCAGGGCATCAATCACCTGTCGGTATCCGATTGCCGAAAGAGCAGGGAGTTCCGGGCTGTAGCCTTCTTCGAGCAGACCCTTCACCTCATCGACCAATCCACGCTCAAGCATGCCGTCAATTCGTACATCGATCCGGGCGTAAAGTTCCGAACGCGGCCGAATGAGGCCAATCTTGAGCACGCTGTATGGTGGCGGGCTTTTCTTCTTCTGCGAATTCGCCGGTTCCCCTGTCAACTCGCAAATTTCGAGAGCTCTGATGACCCTGCGGACGTTGCGATGGTCAATCTTCGCTGCTGATTCGGGGTCCAATTCCCCGAGCCTGGCATGCAGCGCTTCTGAGCCTTCCTTCTCCAGATACGCGCGCCATCTCGCTCGAATGTTCTCAGACCCTGCTGGTGGAGGATCCCATCCTTCCAGAACCGCCTGCACATACTGCCCCGTGCCTCCCACGAGGATGGGCAGGCTCCCGCGTTGGTGTACAGCCTTGATCGTGCGCTGTGCCTCGGCCAGGTACCTGGCCATGGTCCACGGTCGATCGGGCGTCGTCACGTCGATGAGATGATGCGGTACGCGCTCCCGCTCTTCAGATGAAGGTTTCGCCGTCCCGATATCCATCCCTCTGTACAACAGCCGGGAATCAGCAGAAACAATCTCGCCCTGAAGGGCTTCAGCGACACCGATCGCAGTCTGTGTTTTTCCTACTGCTGTAGGTCCAATGATCGCGACAAGGGGAATCCGCTCCGGCATGGGTTATCCTGCCTCGCCGACAGCATAGGGGTAATGGTCGATTTGTCGAAGACTGCCATCCTGATTCATGCGGACCGCAATCACATCAATTCTCCAGAGAGTCTCTTCCAGTTCATGCTCAAGCACATAGCGCCATGCCGCATCGCGGAGATGCTGCCTCTTCCTCTCATGGACAGCGCTTTCCGGTCCGCCATAGCGTTCGCTACGTCTTCCCTTGACCTCGACAAAAACAAGTTCCTCTCCCAGTTCGGCGATAATATCCAATTCACCTTCACTGCAGGTCCAATTGCGGTCGATAATACGCCAGCCTTTCTCCTGCAGGTACATGACGGCATACTCTTCTGCCTGCCGTCCAATACGACGCGTATCCATCTTCACCCCCGGAGCAGATACCATGCTCATCCTACTGACACGCAATACCGCCGTCAAGCCCATCCGCAAGTTCTCTTTTTTTATGCCCTCGTGCTACACTTGCCTCGGCAGCATGGAGGAACTCCGATGGACATTGAGGGCATCTTAATACAGGCGGATATCTTCATGGACTTCACGGCGGATCAAATCCACGCCGTTGCGGGAATTTGTCTGCAGCGAAGTTTCGACATGGGCGATCTTCTGTTTGAAGAGAACTCGGCCAGCGATGAGCTCTATGTCATCGCGCGCGGCGAAGTGGAAATTCTGGTTGATCCTTCACTGGTCAGCGATCATCATGAAACCAGACCTCGCCCCTCGACAATTGCGACCCTCCGCCGCGGACAATCCTTCGGTGAAATTGCGCTCGTTGACCAGGGGCTCCGCTCTGCCTCGGCTCGAATTGCCCGCCCCGACACCCAGCTCGTCATCATACCCCGTGACAAACTCATGACCCTTTGCGATCAGGATCCCGTCCTTGGCTACCGCCTGATGAGTAACCTTGCAGCGGACCTCGCATTGAAAATCCGCAACACCGACCTCTTGATGCGAGAAAAACTCCTTTATGCACGCTCAAGATAAGAGCAGCACCGCCGGATTGTCTGCTGAAATCCTTGCCATCGGCACGGAGCTTCTGCTGGGTGAAATTGTTGACACCAACACCCGTGTCATCGCCCGCGCTTTACGCGAGACGGGGATCGACCTTTTTCGAACTATGACCGTGGGGGACAATACCGAACGGATTGCCGAAGCCTTGAAAGACAGTTTCCGGCGTGCCGGTGTTGTCATCACAACCGGCGGATTGGGGCCGACGATTGACGATGTCACCCGGCAGGGGATCGCACAGGCATTCGGCCTTGAACTCGAGTACCACTCCCACCTCTGGCTGCAAATCGAACAACGATTCCGCCGGTTCCATCGCTCACCAACGGAGAACAACCGCCGCCAGGCGATGCTCCCTACCGGTGCCCAAGCGGTGGAAAACCCGATCGGCACAGCGCCGGGTTTCATCCTCTCCCACAATGACAAGACCGTGATCGCCCTGCCTGGTGTCCCGGCCGAAATGGTGTATCTGCTGGAACACGAAGTCATACCTTACCTCAGAAGGCGCACCCGAACGGGCGCGGTCATTCTGCCGCGTGTGCTGCACCTCGCCGGCGTGGGCGAATCCTGGGTCGATGAACGGATACAGGATCTCGAGGAGTCATCGAACCCGACCGTGGGACTCGCCGCCCACCCCGGCCTGGTGGACATCCGCATTACGGCAAAAGCAAGGACGATCGAAACCGCCGGGCAGATGCTGGACGAAATGGAGAAAGAACTGCGATCCCGTCTGGGAGCAGCGGTTTATGGCGTTGACGATACGACGTTGTCCACGACGCTCCTCCAGACCCTCGATCGTATGGATGTTAACCTCACCCTGTATACCTACGGGCTGGAGGACGAATTTGCGGATAAGCTTGCGCCGCATCTCGAACGTGTGACTGCTCTCGCCGATCCCGGGATTTTCGACAGCGAAGAGACGCTCAAGGCATTCATCGCAAGCGAGCGCCCCGAGGACAGTTCTGGCGTCGTACTGCTTGCGGCATTGGAACACCGTGAAGATCGTGCCCGGTTGCAGCTATGCATCCAGTTGGACAACGAGTTCCGGGTTAGCACACATTATTTTGGCGGCGCAGACAGCCTGACACAGCAGTGGGCGCTTCATCAGAGCCTCGATTTTCTCCGCCGGCAATTCTGATCCTCTGAACTTGCTGGAAGGACCCGCCGGAGAGCGCCCGGCAAGAGCAGCTCGCTTGCAAGCATACTGGAGTATGTTAGAATGGTGCAACCAAGCGGGTGTCGCCAAGTGGTAAGGCAGTAGCTTCCCAAGCTACCATTCGTGGGTTCGAATCCCATCACCCGCTCCTCCTACAGCCCCTCTCGGGGCTGTTTTTCGTACATTAAATAAGCCAAAGGAGTGCAAAGTGTTTGTAAGGTCACGCTGCTTGACCCTGTGCTAGGATGATAGCAAGCAATCGCACGCGTTCTGGCTCAAGCGGTGTGGCGAATTGCTCTCCTCCTCTAAGAGCCCTCGTTCACCCGAGGGCTCTGTTGCCATCAGCCCACCCAATTGACTATAATCAGCGTGTGCAGGAGAGCATCACGGCATGCAATCACAGACAATCTTGTACGTGGAAGACAATTTTGAGAACAGGCTTCTGGTAAAACGCATCCTCCAATCGGCCGGATACGAGATCATTGAAGCCGAGGATGCACGCCAGGGAATGCAAGCTGCTCGCGAGCACCGACCGGACTTGATTATCGTGGATATCAATATGCCGGTCATTGATGGATTCACCTTCACGTCTCAGCTTCGTTCCGAGCCGGACTTCTCCCTGACACCGATTATTGCACTGACGGCGAACGTCATGCGCGGGGATCGGGAAAAGACACTGGCTGCCGGTTGCGACGGATACATTCAGAAACCAATCGACGTCGATCACCTTCCACGTCAGGTAGCACGGTTCTTGCACACGAGATCCAACCATAAGCGAAGAAGGGGAACGCCAGTTGACGGAAGATCTAAGCAAAGCCACAATATTGATCGTTGAAGACAATGTGTCGAATTTCGTGCTGATGGCACGCATGCTTGACTATGTCGGCGCACAATGTGAGTGGAAAACATCCGGCTATGAGGTCGTCGAGTTTGCGGATACGCTTCCGAAACTCAACCTCATTCTGATGGACATTCGCCTTCCGTATGAGGATGGCTATCAGGCGCTCCATAAAATCCGGGCAACGCCGCGTTTTGATGATGTGCCCATCGTGGCGGTGACCGCATACGCGAGCGAGGAACAGATGCAAAGGGCACGGGAAGCTGGATTCGACGGCTTTATTGGGAAACCTCTCGATCCGGACCGCTTCCCCGACCAGGTTCGCCGCGCTCTGGAAGCAGAGCCGGTGTGGGAGATGCAGTAGTTATGATCCAAATACAGGAACGCCTGCGCTCGATACAAAACCCGTTCCGGGGCAGCATGGGCCGGCGCCTGGCTCTCATCATCCTGCCCGTCGTGATCATCCCGCTGATCCTGCAGGGTGGCGCATCCTACATCCGTTCCCGCGACATCCTGGTCAGCCAGGCGACAGAACAACTCCAATCCGCACTGCAATCGGAGTCACAGACAGTGCAGGAGTGGGTCACAGCACGCGAAGAACGCCTCCTCCTCGGCAGTCAGCGCGCTGCACTCCGCAGCACCATGCTGTCCCTGCTGAACACCCGCATGGGCAGTCAGACGTTCCAATACGCCCAGGACAACATCCGGACGATTCTGATCGATCTCCAGGAGCAGGATGGCCAACAGCTCTACAGCGACCTGATCGTGGTGAAGGCATCCGACGGGTCCATCCTAACTGCCACGGATCAGGACTGGGAAGAGGAGATATTCACCCCCATCGCCGAAGGTTCTCTGCAGGTCTCGGAGCTGACCACCACAACGCTCTATGACGTCCCCATGATTGCTCCAGGGAATCTGGCAGTCGTGACCGTCATCCCGGTATCCATCCCGATGGCTACCGAAGAAGCTTTGCTCATCGGTCTGAATACCGACCTGAACCTCGGCATTCTGCTTGAATCCATGCAGATCTTCAGCCAGCGTGTCGGAGTATTCCTGATCGAACGCGGTGAAACCTTCTTCATCATGCAGCCAGATATCGTCATCCGGCTTCCCCGCTATAGCATGGAACCGGAAGCGATACAAGAAGAAACCTCACCTTTGCTCGAAAGTGCCGCAACTAACAGCAGCGGAACGGCTCAATATTCCAATCCCGAAGGGGAACCGATGCTCGCCTCCTTTACCGACATCGAGGAAATTGGCCTTACGCTCACCATCGAGTTGTCCCAGACGGACGTGTTCGAACAGGTGAACACGCTGGGCACCTTCTCCGCCATCGTTGCGGTTGCCGCTGCAATCCTCGTCGCCATCCTCATCACCGTCGTGACCAACCGCCTCCTTGCCCCCCTGTCAGACTTGACGGAGTTCGCAGAACGAATTTCGCGCGGAGATTGGCAATATCGTGTGCCGGAAGAGCGGGATGATGAAATTGGCATCCTCGCGAGCGCGTTCAATCGTATGGCCGATGACCTGCGTGGGGTTTACCAGTCCCTGGAGGATCGCGTGCAGGAGCGCACGCAACAGATTCAGATTGCTTCCCAGGTTGCCCGTGCTGTCACGGCTACCCCCTCCCTGGATGACCTCCTCTTCAAAGCTGTGAACATGATCCGGGACCAGTTCGGATACTACTATGTCTCCATCTTTCTTCTCGATGAACGGCATGAAAACGCCGAGTTGGCTGAAGCGACGGGTGAAGTCGGCAAAGCCCTGATCGCCCGCAGGCACCGCCTCAAAGTGGGTGGGCAATCCATGATTGGCTGGGTTACCCAGAACAACCAGCCGCGAGTTGCCTCGGAAGTATCCCAGGACCCTGTCCACTTCCGAAACGAATTCCTTCCCGACACCCGTGCGGAACTTGCGGTACCCCTGCAGGTTGGTGGTCTCGTTCTGGGAGCGCTTGACGTTCAGAGCGACCAGCCCGAGACATTTACGCCGCAGGATGTTGAAGTGCTGCAGACACTCGCCGATCAGCTCAGCGCCGCCATTCAGAATGCACGTCTTGCGCAGACCTCCGTCGCAGCTGCTGAACGGTCCCGCGCAATCAGCCAGGCCACCCGCGAACTCAGCGGCATGTTGGAGATTGAGCAGGTCCTTGACAAAGCCGCCAGCGTGCTTCACGATGCCTTAGGCAGACCGGAAATCCAGGTGGAGCTTGTCCAACCTCAAGAATATGAGGAACAGGCGACCCGTCCTGTCGATCTCTCGTCGTCCTGAACAGTATATGGGGAGACCATGAAGAAAAAAACCATCGCCATCACAGGAGCCGCCGGATTCTTTGCGGAATGCCTTGTCCCGCTCCTCGAAACTGACCCCTCCGTGGAGCGAATTGTCGCGATTGACTGCCGTGAACCTGCGTCACTCACATCCTGGGAAAAGGTTGAATTCCACAAGCTGGACATTCGTGATCCGGAAATCGGAAGCCTGTTCCAGGGCATCGACATCCTCGTCCACATGGCATTCGTCCTTATGCGGCTTCCCGGAGCGAAGGATGTAGACGATATCAATACAGCCGGCTCGCGCAACGTGCTGCAATTGGCCGCAATTGCCGGTGTTCCCAAAGTCATCTTTACCAGCAGCGTTGTCGCCTACGGCATTCGAGAAGACAACCCTGTACCGCTGCGGGAGGATTACCCACTCCGCCCCAACAGCGACCTTTATTACAGCCGGAATAAAGCCGCCGTGGAATCCGTACTGCATAAGATTGCCCGTGAGAATCCATCCATGCAGGTGACCATTTTGCGACCCTGCACGGTTGTCGGACCCCATGCCGACCCGGCATCCATGGCCTCGCTTACCGGTGGCACCACCACCCTGGTTCGCGGATACAACCCGCTCTACCAGCTCGTGCACGAAGACGATGTCGCCCGTGCCCTGCATCATGTGATTTCCAACGACCTGCCCGGCACATTCAATGTGTGTTCCGACGAGCCGCGCACGCTGGAAGACCTGGCACACACCGCCGGTAAGCGCACGATGGCACTCCCGCTGAGCCTCGTCAAGCCGATGTTCCAGCTCCTCTGGAGCTTGAAAGCTACCGTTTTTGCACCAGAATGGGTCAAGCTGACCCAATTTCCCATCGTCGCGTCCAACGAACGCCTGAAGGCGACGGGGTGGAAGCCGGAGTATACGACAACCGAGGCATTTCTCGCTCTGCAGGAAGCGTTTTCCGAGTGAGGGGCAATCCATATGAACAGAGGTCTGCATGCTTAACCGAGTAAGGTCTTTGCTAGAAGCGACATCTGACGACCCGGATGTCGCCCATCAACAAGCGCTGCTCAACACCGTCCTGTTTGGACTGGCGTTTCCAGGGTTTATCTTCGGGTTGGCCATGCTCGTCCTCTGGGTCATGGGGCGCACACCCGCCGCAGGCGCCATCGCCGGCATTGGTGTTCAACCTTTCTACGTGCTTTCCTACTGGCTCGGGCGGCGTGAACGGATCCGTCTGGCTGGCTACATCCCCGTCACCGTCGTCTTCCTCATCATGGTCGCGTCGATGTTCGTGGTCGGGCTGGGGCATGTCACGACCGTCGGCATGGCGATGGTCATCGCTGCAGCCGGCGTTCTCATCAGTGCCCGGGCGGTGGGTGTATTCACTATTCTCAGCGTAATCGCCTATTTTTTCGCCGGCTACTCCCAGAACGCAGGGCTAATTCCATCAGCCGTTGCGCCAACCGATGCTGTCGCTGCAGATGCCATCGGGCTCGGCCTCGGCCTCTCCGTACTCGCCATCATCCTGTGGCTGTCCGACTCGCAGATGCGCCAGGCTCTGGCACGTGAGCGGAACCTCATCACCGAACTGCAGGAACAGAGCAACATCCTTGAAATGACGGTTGAGGAACGTACCGTCGGCTTGCAGCGACGTGCACAGCAGCTTGCCGCGACGGCTGAAATTGCAACACTCGCCACCGAGGCGACGGATCTCGACTCGCTCATGAGCGAAGCCATCGAGATTATCCGCACCCAATTCGGGTTCTATCATGCCTCGGTATTCCTGATGGACGACACCGGAAACTGGGCTGAAATTGCTGCAAGCACCGGAGATGCAGGACAGCAGTTGCTTGCTCGCCGTCACCGTCTTGCCGTAGGTTCAGCCTCCATGGTTGGATGGGCAACCGCCAACCGCCTCCCGCGCGTTGCACAGAATGTGAAGGATGATCCCTTTCACTACGAAAACCCGCTTCTGCCGGACACGGAAGCGGAAATCGCGCTTCCCCTGCTTGCAGGTGAGCGCCTGCTCGGCGTGATCGACGTGCAGTCCACAGAGGCGGATGCATTTCCCGAGGAAGAAATCCGGACCCTGGAAGCCATCGCCAGCGAGCTCACCATCGCAATTGATCGTGTGCGCGCTGAAACGGAATACCGCGCGGAGCTGGACCGCGCAGATCAGGCTCTCCGTCAGCAACTGGCCGAGGCTTGGTCGGATTACACCCAGACGAGGGGACCCAACACGATTTATTACACACCGACCGGCGAACGACTGCTCAACGTCGGGGTGGACTTCTCCGGCGCGTCATTGGCCATTCAGCATCTGAAAACCATCACTTCAGAAGATGGGCGGGAAATCTCGGTGCCCATCCAGCTTCGCGGTGAGGTTATTGCCATCGTTTCTGCTCGCAAGAAGGAAACCAACCAGGTGTGGAGCGAGGATGAAATTGCTCTGATTGAGGCGGTGGCCGCACAGACCTCGCTCTCGCTCGAAAGCGCACGTCAGCGCAGCGAGGAAATGCGCCGTGTTCGTGAGCTCGAGGTGATCAACCGTGTCAGTCAGGCTGTATCCCAGATGCTCCGCCTGGAATCCCTCTTCCGCGTGGTCCATCGTCAGCTCAACCAGGTTCTGGGCGAATCGGATATGTACGTCGCTCTGTATGACGACGAGAAAAGCAGCATCCACTTCCCCTACGCCTTCGAAAAAGGCGTCACCGTGGACTTCCCAATCGTTCCCTATGGAGACGGCCTGACCTCGCGTGTGATCAGCACTCAGCAACCCCTCCGGCTGCAGAGTGCCGATCTTCAAGAGCCGCGGGCGCTTGCGGCGAACCATGTCGGCACGACCGCAAAATCCTGGCTTGGTGTGCCGCTGATGCTCGGTGATCAGACCATCGGAGCGCTCGTCGTTCAAGATTCAGAACAATCCAATCGCTATACGGATGAAGATGCCGCGCTGCTCACGACCATTGCCAGCCAGATTGCATCGGCGATTCAGAACAACCGGCTGATTGAACAGGTTCAACGAGCCGCTCGCCGACAGCGTCTCATCCACGAGATCACCAGTAAAGTCCGCCGCTCTCCGGACATGAAATCCGTGCTGGAGACGACGGCTCGCGAGCTTGGCCGCGCACTGAACGCCGTGCGGACATCCGTCCAGCTTGAGACCGAGGCGGATGAAGGCACTGCGAATGGAGAACCGGACGAGAACGAGGAGCAGGATCAGCAGGGTTAAGATCTTTTGCTCACGTGGAGCGCACCACACAACGGCGCAGGAATGAGGAGAGACCATGAAAAAGAGAATGCACACCCTCCAACTGCTCGTCGCTTTGACGATCCTTGCCCTCATCCTCACCGCCTGCGGCGGAGAGGAGCCATCACCCACCGAAGTCCCCGTTGAGGACGTTGAGTCGGAGGAGTTCATCTTTGGCATCATCATGGTCGGGCCGCGTGATGACCATGGATGGAGTGAGGCACACTTCAATGGCGGAAGTTATGTGGAAGCCCACCTTCCCAACAGCCGCATGATCTACGTTGATAGCCTCAATCCGGAAGCCCGGCCGGACACCACGCTGGAGATGGCGGTTGATACCATGGTTGCGCAGGATGTGCAGCTCATCTTCATCACCTCCGATGATTTCTCCGTGGATACGGTGTACGTTGCCGAGAAATATCCGGACGTAACCTTCGTTCAGATTTCCGGAGACCACGTCCTGCGCGGGGACGCGCCGGCGAACCTCGGGAACTACATGGCGCAGATGATCTACGGCAAGATGATGGCAGGCTGCGCCGCGGCACTCGCCACCGAAACCGGCTCCATTGGATACATCGGTCCGCTGGTGAACTCGGAAACTCTCCGCCTCGCCAACGCAGCCTACCTCGGTGCACGGTTCTGCTACGAGAATTACCGTCGTCTCAATCCGGATGATCTGGTCTACACGGTTGACTGGATAGGCTACTGGTTCCACATCCCCGAAGTCACCGATGATCCGACGGTCGTCGCAAACCAGCTCATGGACAATGGCGCTGACGTCGTCATCTCAGGCATCGACACCACCGAGGCGCTTGCCGTAGCCGTGGAACGGCGCGGAGCCGGTGAAGCCGTATGGGCTCTCCCGTTCGATTACGAAGGTGCCTGTGAACAAGGACCGGAAGCCTGCCTCGGTGTTCCCTTCTACAGTTGGGGCACACCGTATCTTGAAATAGCTGAAGAAGTCCGTGCAGGTACGTGGACCTCATCCTGGATGTGGGATCCCCCGTATTGGGAAGACCTGGACGACGCAGAAATCAGTCCCGTCGGCTTTGCCAGAGGCCCCGCCATGAACAACGTACAGTCCGCCTACCTGGAGCAGTTCATCGTTGCCATGGCAAATGATTTCATCCAACTCTTCAAAGGCCCCCTCAATTACGCTGACGGCAGTGTGTTTCTTGCCGGTGGAGAGCTCGCTACAGAGGAACAGATCTGGTACATGTCTGCTCTTCTCGAGGGCATCCAGGAAGTAAGCGACTAAGATGCACTTTATTGAACGTCTAACTGCACCCCTGCGTCGAGCCCGGCGCATCCGCCAGCAGCTCCTCACTGGAAACCTGGTGATTGGAATCCTGCTGCTGCTCGCATCATTGATCCTGGTTGGACAGGTTCGCCGCCTCACCCAGGCTGCACAGGTTCTTGAAGTGTCCAGCGCTCGGGCAAAAACTGCTTTTGAAATCGAGATGTACAGCAGCATGCTCACGGAGGAGATCAACCAGCTCGTCGCCGTGGAGGATGCGAGCGCGTTCGAGGAAGCGGTAAGCACCGCGCTGGAAGAACTGCGGCCGCGCTCCGCAGAGCTCGCGGTTCTAGCCAGTGAAGCAGAGGAAACCGACCCTGCCCACGGCCTTCTCACACAGGTGAGCGATCGCATCAACAGCGTGATCGGCGTCTCCGAAACCATGGCCCGTCAGGCAGCAGCCGAACAATGGCAGTCGGTTGAAGTCCGTCTCGGTATCCTCCTCCGTGACCAGGAGGAACTCACAGCGGAAACGTCCGATCTCGTGGCGCTGACGGAGGAAAGCCAGCGTGAGGCGAGCGCGAATCTCGTCCGAGCCCAGCGCGCTGCGATTATCTTCCCAACACTCATGGCGCTTGCAGCGCTGATCGTCGGCATCGCCATGAACTGGGGCATCGCTATGGGCGTCTCCGGAGAGATCGAAACCATCACCGACTCGGTCTCCAATCTCGCTGCCGGAGACCTTGACGCCCGGGTTTACGTGGAGCGCGAGGATGAGCTGGGACAACTCGGTGACGCATTCAACCGCATGGCCTCTGTGGTGGAGTCTGCACGAGTTGAACTGGAGGACCGTGTTGTCGACCGGACCCGCGAGCTTGAACGACGGGCTGGCCAGCTACAACTTGCAGCGGATATTGCGCGGGACGCGAGTGCCATCTACGACCTGCCAGAACTCCTGAACCGCTCTGTCGCTCTCATTTCCGATCGTTTTAACTTCTACCATGCCGGGATATTCCTGGTTGATGAAGAGGGTGACATGGCCAGGCTGCAAGCTGCCTCGTCCGAAGGTGGACAGCGCATGATCGCCCGTGGGCACAGCCTCGCTGTCGGGAAAGTCGGCATCGTGGGATACGTGACCGGCACCGGGAAACCTCGTATCGCCCTGGATGTGGGTGAGGACGTGGTGCACTTCGCGAATCCCGATCTCCCAACGACACGCTCCGAGATGGCGGTCCCGCTTCGCGTGGGCTCTCAGATTATCGGCGCGCTGGATGTGCAAAGTGAAAGAGAGAATGCGTTCCAGGAGGACGACATCCTCATCATGCAAACCATTGCCGACCAGCTTGCGGTCGCGATCCAGAACGCCAGCCTCTTTGAACGCCAGACTTCCCTTGTCGCGCAGCGCAATGAGGTCATTGACCTCTACAACCGACTCCAGCAGAGCACACAGTACGATCGATTGCGCGCCGATATTCCATCCATGCTGCTCCATTCGCTCAACTACGAGCAGGTTGCCCTTGCGCTGGTGGAAGGCGACCAGATTGTCATCCAGAGTACAGCCGGGGATCGCGTTCCTGCATACAAACGGGGACGCATGGTCGCCCTTGGACAGGGCATCATGGGCCAGGCTGTTCAGACGAAAAAAGCGGCTGTTTCTTCCGAGCAGCCTGCTGATGACGAAGCAGATGAACTCCGGCTTGCGGAAGTCGCCATCCCGCTCCTGGTGCGAGGTGAAGCCATCGGCTGCATCCTTGTCGTCCTTCCTGAAGGACAGGATCCACAGCAGGAAGGCATTGCCATTCTTGACCTCGTTGCCGACCAGATTGCTACCGCGCTTGAAAATGCCCGCCTCTTTGAAGAGACAGAAGTCCGCCTGAAGGACTTCGACACCCTCTACAAGCAGCAGACGGCTGACTCCTGGGGGCAGATGCTGGCGTCCAGGACAACCGCCGATCCGCTGACACATGCAACCTACGACAAAGGGGTGACGACGAGCGAGGATACCCGCCTGGAGAGTATCGAGCGGGCGATCGAATTGCGGGGGCAGGTTATCGGCAAGATGAATATCCAGACGGAGAATCTGGAGGAGTGGTCCGAGGACGCTCAAGAAATCCTGGAATCCGTCGCTGCAGAGGTGGCCGGGTCATTGGAACAGCTTCGTCTGATGGATGAAATCCAGCGACGCGCTGCCCAGCTTGAGGCTGCTGCAGCCATCGCCCGTGACGCCACCAGCCTGCTTGACATCGACACCCTTGTGAGCAGGGCGGCATCTTCCATCTGTGATCGCTTCAACTACGAACACGTCGGCGTCTACCTGCTTGGTGAAAAGGGTCTGTATGCCCATCTCAAGGAAGCCACCGGCGATGCTGGTGCCGCTCTCGTGGAAGACGGCCATACCGTCGAAGTCGGCTCGGCTTCCGTGATCGGGAAGGTCGTGGAGGACGGGCAGTGCTACGCGGTTCAGGATGCCGAAGTCGACACCCTGTTTACACGCCACCCCCTCCTTCCCACGATCCGCTCACAACTCGGCGTGCCTCTCAAGATTGGTGAACGCGTCATCGGCGCCATGGACATCCAGCACACAGAAATCCAGGCGTTTTCACCCGAGGACATCTCGGTTCTGGAGATCCTCGGCGACCAGTTGGCCGTGGCCATCCAGAACGCAGAACTCTTCCAACAAACCCTGAAGCGTGCGCAGCGCGAGCAGGCCGTTCTCGCCATCACCAGCAAGGTTCGCGCAGGCGATGATATCGAGACCATGCTGAAGACAGCCATTCGGGAAATCCGCAAGACACTCGGCGCTCGTCGCGGGCGTATCCGCCTTGCCGACCGGCTGCGAGACCCATCGCAGCCGATGCACACGCTGAGCCAGGTCATCGAATCAGACGAAGGCGATTCGGGCAGAGAGGCTGGAGAAGGCTAGTATGACCTATACCATTGCGATCGCCAATGAAAAAGGCGGCGTAGCCAAGACCACCACAGCCCTCTCTCTTGGAGCCGCACTTACCGGGATGGACCTGACGGTCCTGGTCATCGACCTGGACCCCCAGGCCAATCTAACGCTCTCGCTGGGCTTCAACCCGCGCGAGATGCAGAACGGCGCGGCGGACATGCTCATGGGCAGCACCAGCGTTCTGCGTGTCGTCCGGGAAACGCCTGTCGATAACTTACACATCATCCCGTCAAACCACGCTCTGCTGCATGCCAGCCGATATATTGCCGTTCGGGATAACTTCGCGCTGCTTCTCAGGCAGGCACTCGCACCGCTTCGCCGCTTCGATTACATCCTGCTTGACTGCCCGCCTACGGTTGGCCCTCTTACAGAAAATGCCCTTGCTGCAGCCGAATTGCTCATGATTCCAACGCAGTGCGAGTATTATTCTGCGCACGCCCTGCGAGAGATGCTGGCCCTGATCCGCCAGGTTCGACAGCAGAGCAACCCCGGGCTGCGCTATCGCCTTTTGCTCACGATGTACGACCGGCGAAACCGCATTCATCGCGGGCTGAACGAGCAAATTCGATCCGCCTTCCAGAATGCCGTATTTGAAACCACGATTGATATCGACACGCGGCTGCGCGAAAGCCCGGTCTTTGGACTGCCGATTACAGAATATGCACCGGACAGCCGGTCTGCCATTCAGTATACGCAGCTGGCAGAGGAATTGAGGCAATATGCCGAAACGACCGTCTAAGCAATTGAGAACCCGCCTCCAGAACCTATTCAAGGGTGTACGTGAGGGGACCCCTCGCACAGGTCCGCTTACCGAATCGCGCATGCCCATCTCAACCCTGGAGAAAGCCGGCGGGTGGGTCTGGGAAAGCGACCTGGAGGGAAACTACACCTGGTGCAGTCCAGAGGTAGAGCGGGTGCTCGGATACCCGCAGCATGAAATGGTCGGCAGCAGCCTCTTCGATGTCCCTCTTGACCGTTCCTCGGCAGCGGAATTGGAAGAAGCTTTCCAGAAACAGCAGAACGCGCAGAACCTCAAGGTTCTTGCATCACGTAAAGACGGCACCCGGCTCACCATCATGATGAACGCCCTCGTCCGCACGGATAAGGATGGCACCGTCCTCGGGTATCGGGGAGTCGCGCAGGTCCTCAGCTACGAACAACCGCAGAGAAAACGAATGGCGAGCCGCCTGCCATCGAAACCGGATGAAATTAATGTCGCGACCTCACCTCTTCTCGTCCCCACCTGGGGAGATGTGATGGGTTTCGTCGATGATGGCGAAGATTTACGACCCCTTGAAGAGGGTGCCGAAACGGCCATGCTCCTTCCGATGGTGGAAAGCGATCGCCTCGTTGTTCCCATTCGTCTCCAGGAAAGCCTGCTTGGCTCCATTGAGCTGGAAGAGAACCAGTTTGGCCGGGACTGGTCGGAGGAAGATCGAGAGTTGGTGGAGGAAGTCGCGGAAGACCTCGCGCTCAGCCTTCAAAATGCGCGGTCATACCAGCTAACGCTTCAGGCGCTCGAAGAAATGCGGGAAGCGGACAGCTTGAAAAGCCAGTTCCTCGCAAACATGAGTCACGAACTCCGTACACCTCTGAATTCCATCATCGGGTTCTCGCGCGTCATTCTTAAAGGCATCGACGGAGAGATCAACGAGACTCAACGCCAGGACCTGACAGCCATTTACAATGCCGGTCAGCACCTGCTTGGCTTGATCAATGACATCCTCGACATCTCGCGCATCGAGGCTGGCAAGATGGAACTGTCATTTGAGGAAGTCGATCTCGAGGACATCGTCCGCGGTGTCATGTCTACGGCAGCCGGTCTTGTCAAGGATAAGCCGATCGAGCTTGTCACCGATCTCCCTGACAAACTTCCCACGGTTCATGCCGATAATATGCGTGTACGCCAGATCCTTTTGAACCTGATATCCAATGCGGCGAAGTTTACCGAAGAAGGCCAGATCGGGGTTTCCGCGAACCTCCTCAAGCACGGCGATCAGGAGGAAATCCTCATCGCAGTGTTCGACACCGGGCCTGGCATTTCACCCGAGGACCAGGAACGATTGTTTGAGCGGTTCTCTCAGGTTGACGCCTCCTCCACGCGAAAAGCCGGCGGAACGGGGCTTGGCCTTGCAATCACACAGCACCTGGTCGAGCTGCATGGCGGTCGAATCTGGGTGGAGAGCGCAGAAGGCGAAGGCAGCACTTTCCTCTTTACACTGCCGATTTCCACAACCGAACAATCGCCGGATGAGGAGTTGCCGGTGGTCCTGTGTGCACATGACGAACCTGCCGCGCAGGAGATTCTCGCCACGCTGATCGATGATTTGAACATGCGCTTTCACATCCTTGAAGAAGGCGAGGATCTGGAGCAAGTCATCCACTCGCTCTTGCCCGACCTGGTTCTCGTGGACCTCCTTGAGACCGAACAGCGCGGCATTGACCTGTTGATACAGCTTCGTGCGTATTCAGAAACCGCGACGACACCCCTCTATTCTGCTACGTTCTGCCCGGAACAGAAGATGGCCTTCCTGTTGGAAAACGCCGAGTTTGCCACGCTCTCACCCGAGCCTCAAACCCTGCTCGAGATGATTCACCGCTGGACGTATGGCGTCGACCAGCCTGCCCTCCTCTGGGTTGATGAAGCTGCTCCTCCCGAAGACCTCGTGCAGACGTTACAGGAACGGAACTTCCAGATTGAGACGGTTCATTCCAGCGCAGACGCGCAGACCGCCCTGGAGCGGGATGAGACGGATCTCATCCTCATCAATTCACTTCTCGAGGAGGGGAATGCATTTCTCCTCCCTCGCACATCGAAACGGAAGGATGACCTCATACCTGCCGTGTTCCTGCTCCCTGTTGACAAGCCCGAACAGCTCAAAGCTATCCTCGAGCGGATATATGAGCAGGTCACGCAGACCGCCCTCGTCGGTGAAGCAGCGGTGCTGGATTCCCTGCGCAGGATGATGGCGACAGCGCTTCCTGGCACCGATCAAGAGAATTGATCCACCCTTCTCCAATTGCGTGACCGATAGACTGCAGCGCTTCCGCCATGTGAGTTCATTGCCCGGGCTCATGTGGTTCAATCGTTGAGAGATGTCATGGTAGACCAGCGTATTGAATGCCTTGATTGTGGACATGTAACCAGCTACCATCCTATGGAGCTAGCCTGCCCGGCTTGCGGAAGCACATGGCGTGAAGCGCGTTATGACCTCGATGACGCCGCCGCCCGGTGGAAACGGGAGCGTTTGAGCCGCCCTCCTACCATCTGGCGTTACAAGGAACTGCTCCCGACCTCCCCCCTGCCGCTCACCATGCAGCTTGGCGAAGGAGGAACTCCTCTCATCCATGCCAGCAAACTGGGCAGCATGATTGGCCTCCCCCATCTCTACCTCAAGGATGAACGTCAGAACCCCACGATTTCCTTCAAGGACCGGCAGGCGGCCGTGAACGCCGCTGCTCTTCTGGACGCCGGGATCCATGAGGCCGTCGTTGCCTCAACGGGAAATGTAGCCATCTCGTACTCCGCATACTGCGCTCGAGCAGGCATTAAACTGTGGGCGTTCATCACCAGCCTCGTCCCCGCTGTCAAGATGCATGAAATCGCTCTGTTCGGCACGCGCATGGTGAAGGTGACAGGCACATACGATCAAGCCAAGCGACTCGCTGCCGAGTTCGCCGATACGCGCGGCTTGTTCCTCGACCGTGGAGCCCGGAACATCGCCACCATTGAAGCCATGAAAACCATGGCGTTTGAAATTGCCGAACAGCTTCCCCATTTTCTCGGTTCAGCCGATCATGAGCCATGGTTCGCCCCCGACTGGTACATCCAGGCGGTCAGCGGCGGGATGGGACCCATTGGTGTTCTTAAGGGGTTCCAGGAACTGAAAGCCATGGGCTTCACAACCAAACTTCCGGCGATTGGCGCCATCCAGACGGACGGGTGTTCCCCCATGGTGAAAGCCTGGAAAGCCGGAAAATCAGAGCCTATCCCGGTGGAGCATCCTCGCACGCTCATCAGCACCCTCACCACAGGTAATCCGGGCAGGTCCTATACTCTGCTCCGTGAGAGGATCATGGAGGGTCCCGGCGGCGCAATGGAAAGCGTCACTGACGAGGAAGCGGTTCGCTCCATGGTCATCCTGGCACGGACCGAAGGACTTTCCATCGAGCCGGCGGCTGCTGTGGCGCTGGCGGGCACGATGAAGCTGGCCAATGAAGGTATCATCCCCTCCGACGCCGTCGTGGTCGTCAACTGCTCAGGTCATACGATTCCCATCGAGCACAGCCAGATCCCGGCAAGCTGGTCGAGCGAAGTCGATATGGATACCCCGGAAGCGCTCGACCGACCGCAGGAAGGCCTGCTCGCCGCCCTTACCCAGCTTGACCAACGGCGCACGAAGGAAATCCTGATTGTGGACGATCATGCGGAAGCTCGCCTGCTGCTCCAGCGCATTCTCCTCTCACAGGGGACATACCTGATCCGGGAAGCAGGCTCCGGGCCCGAAGCGCTTGCCGAAGCCAAACGAAATCCACCTGATCTCATCCTTCTCGACCTTATGATGCCAGAGATGGATGGGTTCGCTGTCATCGACAAATTGAAAGAAGAGTCATCTACCGCTGCAATTCCCATTATCGTGATCACAGCCAAGACTCTCACGAGCGAGGAAGAGGTACTGCTCGAAGGTCAGATATCACGCACCATCACGAAGGGTGACCTGCTGGATGAAGAACTTCTGGACGAGGTAAAGCGCAACGTGGAGGATGAGAATCCGTGAAGTCTCGTGGAGCAGGGATCTCGCTTGCCCTGACGTCTGCATTGATGATCGGGTTGACACCGATCTTCGGGAAGCAGGCGATTCTGGCCGGCATGCCCGCGCTCGCGGTTGTAGCCGGACGCACGGTCGGGGCAGCGGCGCTCCTGCTTGTGCTCATCCTCATTATCAACCGGCGATACCTGTATATCTACCCGGTCGGGCTGGGCGGCTGTGCCCTGGCTGGAAGCCTCAATGGCATTGGTTCGGTTTTGTTTTACTCCAGCCTGGCGCGCATCGATGCCAGCCTTGCCCAGTTGCTCTTCTCCTTCTACCCGGTCTTCGTTGCACTTGTCCTTTACGCGGACGGACTCCGCTATCGACCCGTGACGCTATTCCGTCTCGCGCTCAGCATCCCGGCCGTCTATCTCCTGCTCCAGGTCAATACAGGCAGTTTCGATCTGATTGGCGCTGCCTTCGCTCTGGGCGCAGGGATACTCTACGCCCTTCATATCCCGATCAACCAGCGCGTGCTTTATGACGTTCCTGCTCCGACGGTGACGATGTATACCCTGCTCGCCATGACCGTCATCGTCGTGCCTGCCTTCCTCCTGTTCTCTCCACCGGTTGGACCGGTCACGAGGGACGCGTGGATACCGCTGTTGAACCTCACGATTGTCACCTTCCTTTCCCGCATTACCCTCTTTGCCGGCGTGAAATCCATCGGCGGACTGCAAACCGCGTTGATCGGGCTCGCAGAGCTGCTTCTGACCGTGTTCCTCAGCATCATCCTGCTTGGTGAACGGCTGACCATAATCCAGTGGGTAGGAGCCGGCCTTCTCTTCGCACTCCTCCTTCTTGCGGGCTTTGAGAAACAGACCTCGCATACACTTGGGACCAGCGGCTGGCTGCGCTGGATCCGCCCCCCTCTTCCAACGTTTGAAGACGAAAACGAACGCTGACCCTTTGCATGCCCTTCGTCATACATACGGAGAAGATGATCCCACGTTCAAACCCGCTGCTTATGCTATACTCCAGCCATCTCAATCCCTTTGACACATTGGAGGATGTTGAATGCAGCATTTCCTTGCCCTGACGGATTATGATCGCGATTCACTCACAGCGCTTCTTGACCAGGCAATCGAGTTGAAGGAGGAATGGAAAGCAGGCGGGAACAAACCGCTCCTCAAGGGGAAAACCCTCGCCATGGTCTTCCAGAAACCAAGCCTCCGCACGCGCGTCTCCTTTGAAATGGGCATGCTGCACCTCGGCGGCAGCGCTCTCTACCTCTCTCCAGCCGAAATTGGTCTTGGCAAGCGAGAAGCCATTGCTGATGTGAGCCGTGTCCTCTCGGGATATGTCGATGGCATCATGGCGCGCGTCTTCGCACATGAACACATTCTGGAATTAGCCAAGTATGCAGGTGTCCCTGTCATCAATGGACTGAGTGACTACAACCATCCCTGCCAGGCGATGGCGGATGTCCTCACCATCCGTGAAGAATTCGGCACACTGGAAGGCTTGAATGTCACCTACATCGGTGACGGCAACAACGTCGCCGTGTCCCTGGCCTTCGCCTGTGCGCTGCTCGGGATGAACTTTACGATCGCATCGCCTGAAGGCTACGATCTAGCTGACTCGGTGTTGACTGAAGCACGCAGTCTGGCTGAAAAGAACAACGCGACGGTATCCATGCAACGCGATCCACATAAAGCCGTTAAGGGCGCCCAGGTCCTCTACACGGATACCTGGGTGAGCATGGGCCAGGAGGAAGAAACCTCACGCCGCCGGGATGTCTTTCCGCCCTATCAGGTGAACAAGCCGCTGGTCGCCGAGGCGGAACCCAACGCAATTGTGCTGCATTGTCTGCCCGCTCATCGCGGCGAGGAAATCACCGACGATGTTGCGGATGGCATACATTCGCGACTCTTCCCCCAGGCCGAAAACCGGATGCACGCTCAGAAAGCGATTCTCGCGACACTGCTTGCATCCTGATCGCAATCTCATCTGGGCGGGGCGATCCGTGAAGGATATGCGATGAATGTCGGCGTACCAAAAGAAAATCGACCATTTGAGTACCGCGTCGGGCTCCCTCCGGCCGGTGTAGACCTGTTCGTTAAAGCCGGCCATACGGTGTACATCGAATCCGGCGCCGGCAAGGGTGCAGGGTTTCAAGATGAGGACTATGCCCTCGCAGGCGGGCAGATGATCTACAGCACCGAAGAGCTCTACGGCCGATCCGACATGCTGCTGCGATTTACGCAGCCCCAGCCGGATGACATCGAGTACCTTCAAGAAGGTCAGGCTGTACTGGGCTTCCTGCACCTCGCAGCGCTCCGCCCGCCCCTGCTTGCTGAATTGAAGAGGAAGCGCATCACCGCGATCTCCTATGAGCTCGTCGAGGAGGCAGAAGGCTACCGCCCGATCCTCGCCCCCCTGAGCGAACTGGGTGGACGAATGACCCTGCAAGTCGCAGGCGCCCTGCTGCAAAACAACTTTGGCGGCAGGGGAATTCTGCTTGGCGGCGTCGCGGGAGTCCCTCCTGCCGAGGTCGTGATCCTGGGAGCCGGCATCGCCGGAGGCACCGCAGCCGCAGCATTCTCATCCGTCGGCGCGCATGTGACCATCCTGGATGTCAGCCTTCGAAGCCTGCAGCGTGTCCAGCAAAGCATCAAGGCGCCCCTGAGTACGCTCCGCGCAACCGAGGAGAATATCACACGCGCTTGTACCTACGCCGATGTCCTCATCGGTGCCGTCATGATCCCCGGAGAACCTGCGCCGGTCGTCCTCACGCGCGCGATGATAGCAGCGATGAAACCGGGGTCCGTTTTTCTTGACCTGAGCATTGATCAGGGCGGTTGTTCCGAGACCTCGCGTCCGACCACCCACCAGGATCCAACCTTTGTGCAGGAGGGTGTGATCCACTACTGTGTTCCGACGATGACCGGTGTCCTCGGTCGGACGGCGACCTACGCTCTGTTCAACGGAGCGTTTCCCTATCTTCAAGCCATTGCGTCGTTCTCCCTTGAAGATGCGTTAACAGCCAATCAAGCCCTCGCGCGCGGTCTCAGCATCCGTGATGGAAAGCTCCAGACCCGGCGCGAATAATCAAATCGATGTTGGAGGTAGTACTGGATGAGCTGGACGAAACAATATCAGGATCGCATCACCACCGCAGAGGAAGCCGTCCAGGCAATCAAGTCAGGCGACCGGATTTTCCTCACAGGCAACTGCTCTGTTCCACAAGTCCTGCTTGAGGCTCTCGTCAATCGCGCAAAAGAGCTATCAGACATAGAGGTCGCCCAGGTCCTTACCGTGGGGCCCTCTCCCCATTCCCAACCGGGACTGGAAAAACATCTGCGGATCAACTCGATGTTCATCAGTGGAAACATGCGTGATGCCATCCATGAAGGCCGAGCGGATTTCACGCCATGCCTTCTTTCCGAATTTCCCACGCTCTTCCGCGACGGATACCTTCCTGTGGATGTTGCCTTTGTGCACGTCAGCCCTCCCGATGAGCATGGATTCTGCAGCCTGGGTATTGAAGCCGGGCTGACCAAGACCCCGGCTGAATCGGCAAAGATGGTCATCGCCGAAGTCAATGAACAAATGCCGCGCACCCTGGGCGATACCTTCATGCACATTTCGAAGATTGACCATGTGATCCCGGTTGACTACCCCCTCCAGGAGATGGCGCTGGGGAAGACCAACGACATCAGCATGCAGATTGGCAAGCATGTTGCCTCCTTGATTGAAGATGGCTCGACCCTGCAGATGGGCATTGGTGCGATCCCCGACGCTGTCCTTAACTATCTACAAGATAAACGGGACCTGGGTATCCACACAGAACTCTTCTCTGACGGGGTTGTTGAGCTTGTTCAACAGGGCATCATCACCAATGAGAAGAAGAACATCCACCGCGGGAAAATCTCGGCTGGCTTCATCCTCGGTTCGAGAAAGCTGTATGACTTCGTGGACAACAATCCCCTGGTTGAACTCCACCCGACAGAGTACATCAACGATCCATTCGTCATCTCTCAAAACGACAAGGTCGTATCCATCAACTCCGCCATCGAAGTCGACCTGACCGGTCAGGTCTGCGCCGACTCGATCGGTCCAAAGCTGTATTCCGGCGTCGGAGGACAGCTTGACTTCGTCTATGGCGCGTCGCGCAGCAAGGGCGGCAAACCTATCATCACCCTTCCCTCAGTCGTTACGAAAAGCGACGGCACACGGCTTAGCCGCATCGTTCCCATGCTGAAACAGGGCGCCGGGGTTGTGACCACACGCAACCACGTGCACTATATCGTCACAGAGTTCGGGATCGCCGAACTCTACGCAAAATCCATCCGCCAACGGGCACGGGCTCTGATCGACATCGCCCATCCCGATTTCCAGGAGGACCTCGAGCGGGAAGCGCACGAGCTACGATACTTATGACCCGGTTTGCAAAGATTATCGCCACCATTGGTCCTGCCAGCGAATCGGAGGATACACTGCGCTCTCTGATCGACGCGGGCATGGATGTGGTCCGTCTGAACTTCTCTCACGGCACCCATGACGACCACAGACGCGTCGTAGAGACCGTACGCAACCTTTCAAAGGACTGCGGGCGTCCGATCGCCATCCTGCAGGATTTGCGCGGCCCCAAGCTGCGGACAGGTACCCTTCCGGGGGACGGCACACGTCAGATTGAAGAGGGAGAAGCCCTCACTCTCTCCGCTGACGCTACCGATGCCGATCCAAGCGTCGTTGCGGTGAACTACCCACACCTGCCATTGGACGTGAATCCAGATGACCGGATACTCATTGATGACGGGCGCATCGAACTGCGGGTAGTGAAGAAAACCGATAATCGTGTGGATACGGAAGTTACGGTCGGCGGCGAACTTCGAAGCCACAAGGGGATCAATCTGCCCGGCGTGCGCCTGTCCATCCCCTCACTGACGGAGAAGGACATCAAGGATCTGGAGTTCGGTCTGGAACTCGGCGTGGATGCTGTCGCGCTGTCGTTCGTTCGACGCGCTGAAGACTTGATCCTGCTCCGCAAGCATATTGAGGCATCGTCACCCGAACAGAGCCATATGCCCATCATCGCCAAACTCGAAACGCCCGAGGCGGTTGAAAACCTGGAAGAAATACTCAACAACTGCAATGGTGTCATGGTCGCGCGCGGCGACCTCGGGGTTGAAGTCTCTGCAGAGAAAGTACCCTCGATACAGAAGCACATTATCCAGCGCGCCAACGCCCGCCTGCGGATGGTCATCACCGCCACCCAGATGCTGGAATCGATGATGCAGAACCCCCGCCCCACACGTGCAGAAGCATCCGATGTGGCCAACGCGGTCTTCGATGGGAGCGACATGCTCATGCTCTCGGGAGAAACAGCCGTCGGTGACTATCCGGTGGAGGCGGTGCGCACCATGTCACGCATCATCCGGGACGCCGAGGAACACGCTCCTGAGTGGGGGCTCAAGCCCGCTTCCTACTTCAGCAGGACGGATGACGATGCCCTGGCAACAGCCAACGCCGCACGCTCCCTTGCCCATGATCGAGATGTCGCTGCCCTGGCTGTGTTCACCATGTCAGGTCGCTCCGCGCGCCTCGCTTCGAAGGTTCGCCCGGAGATGCCCATCCTTGCATTCACACCGGTTCAGGAGACCTACAATCGCCTCTCCATGTTCTGGGGCGTGATTCCGGAGTACATCGTGAAAGCCGAGACGATGGAAGACATGATCCGACTGGTTAATCAAGCCTGCCTTGAAACCGGGCTTGTTGAACGCGGGCAGCAAGTGGTGATGATTGCCAGCCTGCCTATCGGGAATATGGGACCGCCCAACTTCACTCACCTCTTCAGGATCGATTAATCTCCCCTCCCCATGACGAAAGTGAGAGACTGATGGCGACCTGGATTGCGCATCTGCGAATCGCCGAGAACCTACTCCGTACGTTCCCCGAACTCGACCGATGTGCGTTCTCCATCGGGAACGTGGCGCCCGACTCGGGAATACCCAACGAGGATTGGACTGTCTTCACCCCTCCCACCTCGGTCACGCACTTCATGGAGAACGGGGAGTGCAAGGACCTCACTTTCCTGCACGAGTACCTGCACCCCCTCAGGAAGGATCATTTTGGCGAGATTGAGACCAGCTTTCGGGTGGGCTATTTCTGCCATCTCGTCGCTGATAATCTCTGGCGTTTCCTTATCGGGCGGCCGACCAAGGCAAATCACCCCGAGAAGTTCGATGCCGATCCGAATTTCATCTGGACCGTCAAGGATGACTGGTATGCACTTGACTTCGTCTATGTGCGCAGCCATCCCGATTCGCTCTACTGGACGGACTTCCTGAACTGCAAGTGTCCCCCGATCACCATCCCGTTCCTGCTCGAAGAAGGTGTCAGGCAGCGCGTCGACTACATCAAGACATACTACCTGCGGGAGGATGACGAGATTGAAGATCTCCTACAGCAACCGCGTGTGTATCTGCATGAAGCAGAGATAAATGAATATGTGGACCGCAGTTCGCGAGCGCTTGAGATCATCCTCGATTCCGCACTGGCATCAGGCTTCATGCTGCCCGAGACCGCGAACTCATTACTCTCCCTTGTCCCCCTGAATCTGAAAGCGCCTCTCTTCTGAGAGGCGCTCTTTGATGAATACCATGGAGGTCTATGCGTACATGCCCGAAGGCGGGTCTTCAGATTCCGCACCGCCCGCATCCTGGAGTGGAGCTTCGGGAGGAGGACCGGGATCCATCGGGGGTTCGCTCTGGCTCCTCATGCCCTCCCCTGGTGCGGGTGTTGATTTCGCCGGCTGAAGAGGTAAGGCAGGACCTCGTCTTCGCTTGATTAACCATGCAACAAGAACCGCTGCGGCTCCCAGGATAGCTGAAATCAAGCTCTCCAGAGCGAACTGCTCCAGGATGCGCGAGACCATTCCGCTTATCAGCTCACCGATGAGGTTGGCTAACTCTGGCATTCCTCTCCGCAGATCATCCAGTATAGACGAGAGACGATCCTCCTGGATTCCTGACAGGCGGTAGGCGGTCATCAAACCGACAATCCCCCCCAGACCGATTGCAGTGCCCCACCATCGAAGCAGCAATTCCCAGGAACGTATGACGAGGGCCATGATGAGCCCGAGGAAGGTCCATGGAAGGAGAATGCTTGCATCGGCCAGGCGTCGGATGGCTGCGACAGTGTTCTTCAATGTCTGTACACTCGCCGGGTCCAGATCGCCACCGAGTTCTTCGCCAAGTTGAAGCTGCATGGGAATATCCTCTGCCATGCCACGCAAGAGTTGTGTCGCGACAACGATGATCTCATAGCGTAAAGGTTCGGGGGGCTCACAGAGCGGTGGTTGATCACGCACGCCTTCCACAAATTCCAGCATGCCCTGAATGTCCTCTTCATTACATTCGGGCCACGAATCCACGGTGATCTCTGCGATGCTTGCTGCTCCTCCCCCGCGGAGCAAGTTGTCCCGCAAAGGCGCTAAATCAAGATGCCAATCTGGTCGAGTTTTGTCATTCTCCAACCAGTTCAATGTCCCTTCCAGCACTTGTTCGACCTGCCCCGTCAGCCAGTCTTCCGGAAGCAGCCGATCGACCATTTCCTGGCGGTCCTCATCGCTGAGGTAGATAAAGGCCTGTGAAAAATCAATGCCGTATTGATTGAGGCTGCCGAGTGCTTCGTCTTGAAAGACCGTTCTTGTAATCAGATTGCGAATGAAGCCTGAGGAAATGATATGCGACTCGATGTAGTTCGTCAGTGATTCAGACGAGAACAGCTGCCCTTCAGCATTGCGGGCAAGCGATGCCATGGGCAGAGTGATCGCCGTAAGGATGACGAGGAGTACTGCGGAAGCCAGGGCAATCTGTCCCAGGCAGCCTTTGCGTTTGTTCATACGTCTGCTCCCATATCTTCGTTCCACCAGTGCACGTTCAGAAACGCATCTTCAACTTCGGAACCGTCGTGAACACGGAGATTATACAGAAACCCGTCCGCACGTCAAAAGGGACAAGTCCTCAAACGAGTTGCGCTTTCGTTTCCCGTTGATGCATCCACTCAGCGGAACGACGCCAGCAGGTCATCGAACTGGGCATGGTTCGGACGAGCGACGTCTGCCCCCAGGGCGATGAGCGGTTCGTCAATCATCTGTTCCGTTTCCTGCAGCGAAGGTTGCGCTTTATTGAAGTAAATCAAGCCCGTCACCAGGATATGCTCCTGGTAGGCTTTGTCAAGCATGCGCATCGCCTCGGAGCGGCTGGTGGGATCATAATCCTGATCAAGTTTCTTCAGACGCAGCCGTGATCCATCATGCATCTCAACATCCTTGACTTCACCGGGCTCGTAATCAAGGCTAATCTCATCCCGCACGGGCACCCAGGTGACATCGTGGAGAGGATCTTCATGCTGCTTCCCCCAGGTGTAAGACTTCGTGGACTCATCCCGGTTGTTGAACGTCACGCAGGGGCTGATGATATCCAGAACGGCGGTGCCCCGGTAGCTGAGTGCGGCTTTGATTAATTCCTTCACCTGCTTCGGATCACCAGCGAAACTTCGTGCGATGAATCCACAGTTGGCGGCCAATGCCTCCAGACACAGGTCAACCGGCATGAAGGGGTTGATCCCGGTCTTCAGCACCTGACCTTTGTCAGCCGTCGCGGAGAATTGTCCCTTTGTAAGACCATAGACACCATTGTTCTCAATGATATAGACCATGGGGACATTGCGGCGCAGCATATGGATGAAGTGGCCGATGCCAATGCTGGCTGTATCACCATCGCCGGAAACGCCGATGGCCTTCAATTCGCGATTGGCCATCAGTGCACCGGTAGCAATGGGCGGCATGCGGCCATGCAGGCTATTAAAACCATGCGAGCGGCTCATAAAGTAAGCAGGGCTCTTGCTCGAACATCCAATTCCAGAAAGTTTGATGAGGTGCTCCGGCGACACCGACGCCTCATAGCAAGCGTTGATGATTTGATTCGCAATGGAGTTATGGCCGCATCCCTGGCAGAGTGTGCTTGGCCGACCGCGGTAATCCGCTTTCGAAAGACCAATGGTGTTCACGTTGGTGCGCTGGTCCTGTTTTGCCGCTGTACGTTCCATCATCATCCTCTTCCCTCCACTGCGAGCAGCCGCTCTGCAATCCAGGTTGCGGCAAGTGGAAGACCATCATTTTTACAGAGTGAGCGTAATCGCGAGGCACATGCAGGCGTTTCCAACTGAAGCAATTGGCGCATTTGCCCATCCGTGTTCATTTCAACCACATAGCAGCGTGCATGCAATTCAACAAAATCAGTGACGTCGGTTGAAAACGGGATGGCTCGAAGCCGGAGGTAGTCCACCTCAAGCCCCTGCTCCTGCAGCAGGGCAACAGCTTCCTGAATGGCGACATCCGTCGATCCATAGGAGATAATCCCGATATCCGCCCCATTCCCTTCAACTTCCAGGATAGGAGCTGGAACCAGTTCCCGAGCGCGCTCATATTTGCGCGTAAGACGCTCCATGTTCAGCTCCCACTCGTCTGGATCCTCGCTGTAAATCGCGTCTTCATCGTGACCTGTGCCCCGGGTGAAGTACCCGGCCATCGGATTGTCCGTACCGGGAAGCGTCCGGTACGGGATCGCATCGCCATCGACATCTCGATAACGGCCAAATGAGCCGAGCCGCTCCAGATCCTCAGCCGAAAGCACCTTTCCCCGCTGGATGGGTTCATCAGGGTATTCGAAATCCTCGGTTACCCAGACATTCATGCCGAGATCCAGATCACTCAGAACAAAGACCGGCGTCTGCAGCAATTCAGCCACATCGAACGCTCGCCAACCAAACTCGAAACATTCCTTGACCGAGCCGGGGAGCAGCATGACCTGATTGGTATCCCCGTGACCGAGATAACGGATGAAGAGAATATCACCCTGTGACGTGCGAGTGGGAAGCCCGGTGCTGGGTCCCATCCGCTGGACGTCCCAGATGACAACGGGGATTTCCGCTGCATAAGCCAGCCCTACCAGCTCAGACATCAGGCAGATCCCGGGACCCGAGGTTGAGGTCATGGAACGCGCTCCAGCCCACCCCGCGCCAATTGCCATCCCGACGGCAGCGAGTTCATCCTCTGCCTGCACGACAGCATACGTCCGTTTACCGGTATCCGGGTCGATCCGCATCTCGGCAAGGTAGTACTGCAGCTGTTCTGCAAGACTGGAAGCCGGTGTAATCGGATACCAGCCAGAGAACGTAATCCCCCCGAAGATGGAGCCAAGCGCAGCCGCCGTATTGCCATCAATCATGATCCGGCCTTCGTCATGATCCATCACGCTCACCGCAAAGGGATCCTTCTTCTGAAGGTTCTGCACTGCCCAGTCCATGGCAGCATCAATCATGCCCATATTCATCTCAACCGGTTTCATTCGCCCCTGAAAATGGGTTTCCAGGGCTTCCTGCAGCTCCTGACGCGGGATCCCCAGCATGGCTGCAACGACGCCAACATATGCCATGTTCGAGATGTAATCCCGATACTCCCGCGGCGGCTTAACCGTGCGCAGCAAGTCCCGCACTGGAATAGGGTAACTGGTCACATCCTCACGCAGGTCTACTGTGAGATGATCGGCGTAATAAATGACCGCTCCAGGCTCCAACGCATCAAGATCTGATTGAACGGTCTCCTGGTTCATGGCGATAAGAATGTTGTGCTTCTCACGACGAGCCGTGAACCCGTTAGGATTGGTCCGTATGATGAACCAGGTCGGCAGCCCCTGTATGTTGGAAGGAAACAGGTTCTTCCCGCTTGTCGGAATGCCCATGCGGAAGAAGGAACGCATCAATGCCAGATTCGCGGTTTGACTGCCTGAACCATTCACGGTCGCCACAATCATTGAGAAGTCGTTAACGACGGACGCCTGGGCCTGATTCACATTAAGGTTTGGATGGCTATCGCTCATAAGGGTTGCTCCGTAGTTGTCCTTTCAGGAGGTTCGTATTCAGACGGCTCGGGTTCGGGAAGAATGCGACCAAGGTCGGGACGGTGTTCCAGCATCTGCATATGCTCAACCAACGCCTGCTCACCGGTCTTGAAGTCCTCGTTCGCAATAGAGTCCACAATGGTTTGATGGTAGGTCCAGATGGATTCCAGGTAGTGAAGATCGGTGTACACATTCAAGCCAATCGCCTCATACACCTCCCAATACGCCTCAAGCACGCCAAGCACGAAGGTATTGCCAAGTCTTTTGTACATGGTCAGATGAAGGTCTCGGTGTTCTTCATGAGGTATCCGGACCGGATTGCCATGGAGCTTGGCCCACGCCTTCGCCATGATGTCCCTTAATTGCCTGACGTCCTCAGGCTGGAGGCGCTGGACCGCATCCCTCCAGAACCCCGCTTCAACAGTGGACCGGAATTTGCTGAACATCACGAAATTGCGGGGATCCAACGCGACGGCATAGGCAAGGCTGGTACGAATAGTATCGGAAAAATGATATTCCTTCGTACGGATACCTGTCTTCGGGCGTACCTCGACAAATCCAAGCACCCGCGCGACTTCGAGTTGCTCGCGCAGTTTGCTTGAACTGATCCCCAGTAGTTCGGCCATGTCAGGAATGGGAGGGAGACGGTCACCTGGCTGGAACCCCCCCGATGACAGATAGGCCAGAAGCTGAGAGGCATGCCGCGGTTTTGGCATTGCAAACATGATCACTGCCCCTTACATACTATTCATCATATCAATTCGATTCATCCCAGTTTAGCATGCGATTCGGCCACGGGTCAACGCAGCTTGGACATCGTTCGGCGGATGAATGTCATACTTTTTCCCTACTCTTCACTCCCTGCAGCACCCCCTCTGGTACAATCCTGGCATGTCTCCCGTTCGCAACCTGAACACGCTATGGTGGCTGCTCATCCCCGCCCTCATCCTGATGGTGCTGCTTGCGCCGCGCTTCCTTTTCTACCAGCGGTCGCAAACACGCATTTTCCCGGTCGAAGATCTGCTGCCGCCATCAACCGCCGTTATCTTCGGTGCGGGTCTCACACGCAGCGGCAACCCCACCAGTGTGCTGGCAGATCGAATTCAGACCGGCGTAGACCTGTATAGGTCCGGCACCGTTACGACGTTGATGATGAGCGGCTCGGTGCACCCACCCGATTATGACGAACCCGCAGCCATGCGCGACTACGCCATCCGGCAGGGCGTCCCGGCATCAGCCATCCTCCTCGACCGGGAAGGCACACGCACGTTCCAAACCTGCCTGCAGATGCAGGAGGAATACGGACTGGATCGTGTACTCCTCGTGACGCAGCGCTATCACCTTCCCCGCGCCCTCGCCATTTGTGAAGGCATCGGCCTCGAAGCGTATGGCGTCCCGGCTGACCGCCGCGACTACCGCGCCCTCACGTTCTGGAACCTGCGCGAAATTCCGGCAGCCTGGGTGGCATTGTTCGATCTCCATAGTCTATCCGGCAACATCTATGCCGACTGACCCCGTCGAGACAAGGAAATCCTATGCAGCGCGAACGTGCTCTTGACATCGTCCATCAATACGTGCAGAATCTCAGCCTTCGCCGGCACATGCTCGCGGTTGAGGCAGCCATGGTTGATTATGCACGTGAACTGAATCAAGATCCGCTTGCATGGGGACTCGCCGGTCTCCTCCACGATTTCGATTGGGAGATTCACCCCACAGCCGATCTTCATCCCATGGCCGGCGCGCCGATCCTGCGCTCGGAGGGTGTGCCGGAGCCCGTCGTTCAGGCGATCCTCGGGCACGCCGAGCACAGCGGCGTACCACGTACGAGTCTGATGGCGAAGGCGCTGTTCGCATGTGATGAAATCACCGGTTTCATCACTGCCTGTGCACTGATCCGCCCCAGTCGATCGGTCATGGACCTGTCGGTCAAATCTGTCCGTAAGAAATGGAAAAATGCCCGCTTTGCTGCCGCCGTCGATCGGGAGGAGATTGAACGCGCAGCGGAGGAATTCGGTGTTGATTTATGGAATAGCCACGTAGACCACGTCATCCAATCCATGCGCCGTATTGCGGATGAGCTAGGTCTGGCAGGGGAAGAAACCAGCGTCTGAGGGTCTTGGGTTAGCCCTTGCCTGCTGGTATAATGCGACGGTCTAAGAGGATTCCAAACAAGCTATGGCAGATCAAACGACCAAACCTGACTACACAACCTGCCCCACCTGCGGGACAAGGCTAAGCGCGGGAGCGACTCGCTGCAGCGTTTGCGGCGCTCAGCTCCAGGCCGCAACGGGCACGCGCCGTCGACGCGGGAGAGGCTCACAGGTGACGCTTTCCCTGCCGTTAGCGCTTACCCTGCTGGCGCTGTTCGCATTGATTTCTGCAGGGCTGACCTTCATCGCTTTGCGCTTTCTCGGGCCGGACGAAGTCGCCCAGGCCGATTTCACAGAGACGCTCACGCCGACGACATCCCCAACCCTGGCACCATCGCCGACGTCCACTCCCGTACCTTCTCCGACACCTCTCCCTCCGATTGAACACACAGTCAGCGAGAACGAGACCTGCCTCGGGCTTGCCGTGTTCTACGACGTATCCTTGCAGGCCATCGTTAATGCCAATACCAATCTCACGACGGACTGCATCCTTTCGGTGGGTCAGATCGTTCTCATTCCACAGCCAACGCCTACGGCTTCACCAGAGCCCACAGTGACGCTGCCAGCGTCAGAAGCGACCATCGCAGCGTGCGATACGATTACCTATACGGTAGAAGCCAACGATACGCTGATGGGCATCGCAGCCAACTACAATGTGGACATGCAGGCCATTCTGGATTACAACGAGAAAACAAGTGAGATCGTTTTCACCGGTGAAATTCTCATCATCCCGCTGTGTGAGCGCCTGCCAACAGCAGGACCAACGCCCACCGCGACCGCACCACCCCCCTACCCGGCACCAAATCTCCTCCTCCCGCAGGATGGCTCCGCGTACACGCTTGCCGATGACACGGTTACGCTGCAATGGGCGGCCGTCGGTGAACTGCGCGAGAACGAATACTATCGTGTGACCGTGCTCGACGTGACGGAGGGAAGCGGCACAGTCCGCCTCATCGACGTTGTCCGGGATACGAAGTACATCGTTCCAACCAGCTTCCGCCCCGCCGATCCGGTTCCGCATGTCCTGCGCTGGTGGGTGGAGGTCGTTCGACAGGTCGGAACGTCCGAAGAGGGTGAACCCATCTACGACGTGGGCGGTTCAAGCAGCATCCGTCGCGATTTCACATGGTCCGGCGCTGCCATCGACGCCACACCGACCCCCTGACAGCATAGATAAGACGAACACAAAACGGACATGCCTGAGGCATGTCCGTTTTTCTTTCCGCAATATCCAGCGTGAGTGGTTGCTCTTACCCCAGCGCCTCCTGATCCCGGGTCACAACAACACCGGCTCCGGGCTGAACGTCACCGATGACCCAGACAGGGCAATCCTGTTCACGGGCAGAACGCAGAAAATCCTGCAGCGTGTCTTGCGGGATTGAAAGCAGCAATCCTCCCGAGGTCTGCGCATCATTGAGCAGAGTCCGCCCGGCATGGTCAATACCAGGATCCATCTCAACCCGGGATTGGTAGATAAGCTGGTTATCGGCAGACCCGCCGGGTATGGCGCCATGCATGGCATGATATGCTGCACCGGAGAAGAACGGGATGCGCTCATACGAAAACCGCAGTTGCACCCCGGAGGCTTCCGCGACTTCCATGGCATGTCCGATCAGGCCGAATCCAGTGATATCCGTGGCGCCGGATACACCGAATGTTGTCGCCAGATTAGAAATCGATCGGTTCAGCCTGGACATCCAGTTTACGACTTCATCCAGATGCTCCGGCGAAAGAGTCTCATTCTTAAGGGCTGTGGTCAGGATCCCGCTGCCAATGGGCTTTGTCAGCACCAGCGCATCTCCCGGCTGGAAGCCGCCTTTGGTCATCAACTTGTTTGTCGCTACCGTTCCCACAACGACGAGGCCATACTTCGGTTCATCATCCTTGATGGTATGTCCACCAACGATGGCCGCACCTGCCTTGAGAACCTGCTCAGCCGCACCCTGCAGGATTTCGGTGAGAATCTCTCCGGGCAGTTGGGGAGGAAACGCAGCAATGTTGAGAGCGAGGATGGGGATTCCCCCCATGGCGTAGATGTCCGAAAGCGCATTCGCAGCAGCGATGGCTCCAAAATCATAGGGATTGTCGACAACCGGAGGGAAGAAATCAATGGTGATGACGAGCGAGCGTTCCTCATCCAGACGCCAGACAGCCGCGTCATCAGGCACGTCAAGACCGACGATCAAGTCAGGGAAAAGATGCCCCGGGAAGATAGTTTGCAACGGCTGCAGGACCTGAGCCAGCGCTTCCGCGCTAAATTTGGACGCTCAACCTGCGCAGGACGCCAGGCTCGTCAGACGGATTTCCTCTGACGTCTTATTCTCACTCATACCAGACACACGACCTTCGTTCCCATAGTTGCAGCAACGACATCAAGGCTGGGCGATTACTCGCCGATTTTCGCCCCACAACTCGGGCAGAATGCAGCGCCCTCGTCAAGCTCCGTCCCACATTCCGGACAGACGGCCGCTTCCTCGGAAGGTTGCGGTGGTTCGGGCTCGGGTTCCGGCTCGATATCAATCGCTTTTGTACCACAATCCGGACAAAAAGCTGCCTTGGCGGGCAAGCGCTTCTCACACTGCGGACAAACATGCCCGGTCAACGGCGGTTTCGGGAGTTCTTCCGCCTGGATGACATCAATCTGCTCCTGGTGGACGTTGATCTCCTCATACAGTGCATCAATCGCGGAGCAACTCTCGACGATGTCTTTTTGCTTGAGTTTTCCCCCTTGATACAACTCATACGCCTGGTCTCCAAGTGAGCGCTTCAACTTGCGGATCTCATTTTCCAGACGGCTGATCTCGCTGCGCTCCTTGTTCACGCGCAGCAGCTTATCTGCACTTAATTGAGCACCCGATACGCCTCGCTTTACAGAATCCCAAAGACTCATCGCTCAACTCCTCATCTTGTGGAAGACGCGGCAAGACCGCGTTCCGTCGATTGGATGTCTCTCCTCGTATTCTATCGAAAACCTTGCAACGCTGATAGGGCGCCTAACTGCCATCGAACAACTCCGGAAAGTTCTTCAAGGCATGTCCGATTCGACTCCCGTTCCAGGTGAGATCCCGGCCATCGATGCGGTGAATGTGTCCATTTCTAACAGCTGGTGTCCCTTCCAACAGCTTCGTCAGTTCCTCCAGAGCACTCTCGTTGAACGCATACGGTTCATCCGGAATCAGCATCATGTCGGGGGAGCTCTGTACGACCTCCCTTACCGTCACGCGTGGATACCGCTGGTCCCTTTCGCCAGTCGGCTCTGCGGGGGCGATGCCCAGATCAGCAAGCAGCGGGTATCTCCGGATGCGGTCGCCAAAACAGTTCTCTCCACCGAAATGCGCAAGCAGGTCGCTGCAATAGGTCTCTCCGTTGAACGTCATCCACCATACACCCGCCTGCTCATGCTCGCCCATCCAGATGGGACAGAAATAGCGAATCGACCGGGAGGTCTCATGAGATAAACGCACCCAATTCACCGACGACTCGAGCAGGCGTAACTGGGCGATTGCCTCCTCACCGCCCTGGAATACCCGCACCAGATCGGACAGCAAATCCAGGACTGACCGGACCGTCGGCGCATAGGTAAGCCAGATGAGCAAACCAGCCCGATCGAGTTCTTTCATCACCAGACGGTCGTTCTCCTCGCGATCGGCGAGCACAAGGTCAGGTTCCAGCGAAAGCACCTTGTCGAGATCGGGATCCTTGACACCGCCGACCCTTGCAGGTTCTTCGGTCCCTTCCTTCCAGGGGCAGAAATCGGTAATCCCGACCAGGGACGGTTCAAACCCGAACCCGAGCATCGTGTCCGTGAGAGACGGAACGAGGCTCACCACCCGCCGGGGGCTTGTCGACAGGATTGACCAGAGAGGTTCTTCCTGGATTAACATGCCCTGTCCTTCGTCCCCGGGGGTGAACCGGGCATGGTGATGGAAGAAGCCATCAGGGATTCTCCTCGAGCAGCACGGCTGCGGCAGACGCCATCAGCGTGACAGCAGGAGATAAGACCGCCTCATCAAAATCAAAACGAGGATGGTGGTGGGAATAGTCCAGACCGCGTGCGCTATTTGCGGAGCCAGCGAAGATATAGCAGCCGGGCACATGTTCAAGGTATGCCGCCATATCCTCGGACGCCATGACGCGCTCACTCGTACATTGTTCAGCCTCGGGGAACAGACGTCCATGGACCCGCTGGACAGAAGCCGTGATCTCGGGATCGTTCACCAGCGGCAGCGTAAGAGGTGTCACAGTCACCGATGCTTTGCAGCCGAAAGAGCGCGCTTGCTGCTGGACGAGCGGCTCCATTTGCGAGACCATGGACTCGCGGATCGAACGCTTCATGGTCCGCAACGTCCCTTCCATCACGGCGTGCTGTGGAATGACATTGTCAGCCTCACCTGCATGAAATGTGGTCATGCTGAGAACCACGGTTTCGAGGGGATCAACATGGCGGGAAACAAGGCTTTGCAGCGCGGTGAGCACATATGCCCCGGCCAGGACCACATCACGTGCGAGATGTGGCGCTGCACCGTGTCCGCCTTTGCCTTCCAGTTGAATGACAATTCTGTCGCTTCCCGCCATCACCGCGCCCGGGGTAATCCCCCACCACCCCAACGGGCGGGTATTCCAGAGATGCATTCCAAGTGCAAAATCAGGGCGAGGCGACTCGAGTACGCCTGCCTCGATGCAAGCCTGTGCTCCACCCAGCCCTTCCTCAGCCGGCTGGAAGAGGATGCGCACGGATCCGTGTAGTTCATCACGTATGGCTTGCAAGACGTGCGCAACGCCCAGGCCAATCGCAAGGTGTCCATCATGGCCGCACGCGTGCATGCGTCCAGGGATGACCGATGCGTACTCTGCGCCGGTTTCCTCCTGAATGGGAAGCGCATCCATGTCAAAACGAAGCAGCCCCTGCGGTCCCGCCTGGCCGCCATGGATGATTGCCAGCACGCCGGTGGGAGGGATGGCAACCACCTCACCGACGCCGGCATCGGCCAGCTTGTCCATGATGACTTGCTGCGTGCGATGCTCTTCAAATCCAAGCTCAGGGTGACGGTGGAAATCCCGCCGCCAGGCGACCAACCGGGGTTGAAGATCCGACGCCGCTGATTGGATCCGTTCAAAGACCATGAGGCACCCCCGGTACTCTGACAGCCGATGGCTGCGCACCCCTACCCCAGAGGGGGCGGCGGAAGGCAGTCGTTTCATGTATGGAACAGGGTTATCAGTCTTTTTTCTTCGCCGGCGGATTGGTTATCCGCTGGACATCTTCCTTGTCAAAATCAACGCGACGTCCACCTTCCAGCAGGACGGTAACGATGTTTTGCAGGGGATTCAAATCGATGACTTTACCTTCCCCTTCAGGCGTGATGACACGCTTTTTCCGTTTTGGCATCCCCTTGCGCGCTTCCTTGTAGAGGTCAAACTCATACTTCAAGCAACATCGCAAACGGCCGCACATGCCGGTAATTTCCTGTGGGTTGAGGGAAATCCCCTGCTCCTTCGCCATTCTGATGGAAATCGGGCTGAACTCTGTGAGGAACTGGCAGCAGCAGCGCTCGGGCTTGCTGCATGCGCCCATGCCGCAGAACTCCTTGGCGACATCCCGCGGACCAATCTGACGCATGTCAATCTTCGTCTTGCGGTATGACCGTCGCAGCCGCTGCACCAGTTTAGTGAGGTCAACCTTCTCATCGCCTTCGCTGTTGTAAAAGAAGGTGAGACGAGACCCATCGAAGGAATACTCTGCCCGTGCAAACTTCACGCGGGGTATGGACAGATCCGCAGCTTTCTCCCGGCAGTTGATGAGTGCTTCCAGTTCTTTATCCTGCCACATTCTGCGGAGTGCAAGATCTCGCGGTGTAGCCATTCGCTCCACAGGCTTGATGGATCCGCTTTGAGTATCCGGAACATCGTCAAGAAAATCGACGACCTGTCCCAGCTCCCGCCCACGGCTCGTCGTCACTACCACAAAATCACCCACAGCCAGGCTGGATAGATGTTCACAGGAGAAGTGGTAGGGCTTTCCCACTTCCTGAAATTGAACAGCAGCAAACCTGGCCGGATCTCGGCCTTCAGTCATGAATCACCTCAGTGTAGAACCTACCAGCCCGTGAATCTTATCCCACACACGAGAACTCCGCAATAACAATGTCGGGGGCACGTGGGGGCGATAAGCCGTCAGTCCATCATCTCGATCGACAGCCCGGGGTTCACATCCTCACCTTGCTCAAGCCGTTCTATAAGCTGGTTCGCCAGATCACGGAACGACTCAGCGAAACGGGATTCCGGTGCGTTAAGAATGATCGGGAGACCCATGTCCCCGCCCTCGCGCACAGCCGGGTCCATGGGCAGCATTGTCAGCAAGGGCAGACCATTTTCACGCGCAAGTGCCCGTCCCCCGCCACTCCCGAAGACCTCCATGCGGGAGCCATCCTCCAGATCGAGATAACTCATATTCTCAATGATGCCAAGGATCGGCACCTCCATCTTGCGGAACATCTGCAATCCTCGCCGGGCATCGTCGATGGATACTTTCTGGGGCAATGTCACAATCAAGCCGCCGGAAAGGCCAAGCACCTGCGACAGGCTGAGCTGCGCATCCCCGGTCCCTGGCGGCAGATCAATGACCAGGATATCGAGTTCACCCCACGCCGCTCCTTCCACAAACTGCCGGATGGCATTGTGCAGCATGGGTCCTCGCCAGATCAACGCCTGATCAGGGCGCACGAGAAAACCCATGGAAACCAGCTTAATTCCGTGTGCCTCCGCCGGAGTAATACTCAAACCTGTCGGCTCCGGCATGATTTCCACGCCCATCATGGTCGGAATGTTGGGTCCGTAAATATCCGCATCCATCAAACCCACGTTCCAGCCCTGGTTCTTGAATGCAATGGCCAGGTTAACGGCGACCGTCGATTTTCCAACGCCGCCCTTTCCCGAGGCGACAGCTACCGCATACCGCACGCTGGAATGATCGGTTTTCAAGGCGAAATTATCGCCCGGGATTACGTTCTCTGTCATGACGTCATTGCTCCTGTCGTAATCGCTCCTGGACCTCGAGAATGGTCTCTCGGTACAGTGCGGCGAGATCATCGTCTTCCCCCTTATACCGCCGGATGGCCTGCTGAGCGCACTTGCTGCAGCCGCGGAGCGCCCGGTATGAATTCGTATGACACGAGAGGCAGCCGCATAGACGGATCATCATCAGGCTGAATGCAAGCTGTTCGGGGGAATCAACGGGTGCATTGCATGCCTGGAGGACCATTCTTTTCCAGCCAGAACCGCGCAATCCGGCCAATGATGCAGTGATATGAAAAGGAAAAAGAATTTCCGTCTCGCTGGGATACAAGGGCCACTCTCAAGGAATGTTTATGGATCAATTGCCATTGGTTCGTGGTCAATCTGCGTGCCGCCGTATAAACCAGATCGCATGCCGACGCGGCACCGCTGCTGCGCTGAGGTTAGAAAGCTCACAGGAAACATTCTGTCAGCGCAACGGCTACACGCATGTAGGTAGCATATCATAAGATGTGTACGACCGTGTTCGTTCCTTTGAAACGCTTCAGCCTCTGGATGGTCGATCAGTACCCTCGCAGGAGGGAAATGGTCAAGCCAATCAGGCCAAGCACCAACAAGCCGAGGACAGCGAGAATAGGTGGAAAACCTCCCCCGTCTTCCGTTTGTGTCGCCTCCAACGTTGGTTGGGCAACGCGCGGCGCGGGGGTGTAGGTCGGGAGGCGAGTAGCCGGGGCGTTGCTCATGCTGAATTGCGCCGCCAGGGTCGGGTCAATCGTTGCAGTGATGCGCGGCGTAGCAGTCGGGGGCGGCTCAATAATGGGAAGAATGCCCTGTACCTGTTCCAGCACAACAAACGGCGCATAGACCCAGGCGACATTACCCGGGACGCCGGGATAGGAAATCTGGATCCAATCTCCACCGGGTGACCGCCCGAGCGCAGATGCCCTTTGCCCTGAGATGAGAACACCAACCTGGTCATAATTGATCCCTGGACCGAGACGGACATTCACCTGCTCAGGCACCAGGATCATTGGACCTTCCGGTGTACCGGTCACCGTGGCTACCTGAACCATGGATTCCTGTGAAGAAGGAGCTGCGGCAGCAGTAGCCACCATCGTGAGGGTCAGACCGCCTACCACAAGCACCAGCAACAACGTTTTCTTCATCCCAGCTCCCATTTCGAATTGCACCTCATTTGCGGGCGCATTATACTACATCCAATCGATGAACCGCTTTACTTACAGGAACGTCAGGTATGAAACAAGAGACTTTTCATGGACCGGTTACACCAGATGACTTTGTACACGGATTGGTAGCGGAGTTCGACCAGGGCAACCTGGAAGTCCAGGTACATGGGACCCCCGCCCATCGGGTGGTCCAGATTGCTACCGATATCTACGCCCGTTCGGGTGGGCGCACCGCTCTATCCATCCATCTATCCGGCATCGAAGATGGCGTTCTCATCCAGATGGGCGAACAGGAATGGCTGGGGATCGCTGCAAGCCTGGGGGTGTCCGCACTCGCTGCGATCAGTAATCCGCTCAACCTTCTCAGCCGGATCGATGACATCGGGCAGGACATTGCGAGCATCCAGCTCATCGAGCGAGTGGAAGCCAATCTCACCCGCACCGCAGCAACCCACGGCGCATCCCATCAACTATCGGAACGCCTGCGTACCATTGAATGCGCCTATTGCCGTACAGCGAACAAGGTCGGCGCCCCGCACTGCATCGCCTGCGGGGCCCCACTCGGCGGAGCCCAACCCCTGGCCTGTCCTCATTGTGGTTTTGTCGTACGCGCGGATGTCACCATCTGTCCCCAGTGCCACAAGTCGATTCCGGGCTGAGCGCATCATCGTAAAACCAAACCGCTGCCTTGATGGCAGCGGTTTTTCTTATCGGCTGGTGACGCCGTTCAGGCTGGCTCGGCCTGCTGTTCCCTGGCGATCGCAGCTCCTCGCTGGACCGCCTTGATATTTTGAGCGAGGAGATGCTGATGCCGCTCCGGAAGATGGTCCTTCAGGCTCTTGCCAATCGCGTCCAGTGGGAGCAGGTCCAGATGGGTAACCAGGGCGCCAATGAAGACCATGTTTGCCAGACGCAGGCTTCCCAGTTCCTCGGCAATCTCATTGGCAGGCACATAGATGACGGCGATATCATCACGCTGCACGCGCCGCTCGATCAAGGACGAGTTCACCAGAATGACCCCTCCTGTCTCGACGGTAGCCTCATATTTGTCGAGTGATGGGAGGTTCATCACAACGGCTGCTTTCGGGTTGCGGATGAGTGGAGAACCGATCGGCTCATCGCTGACAATGACCGTGCAGTGCGCCGTTCCGCCCCGCATCTCAGGCCCATACGAAGGGATCCAGGTGACATGCAAATCGTTATCCAGCGCCGTGTAAGCCAGAAGCTGACCGGCAAAAAGGACGCCCTGACCACCAAATCCGGAAATGATGATTTCAGTCTGCATCGTGGTCACGCCTCACTTTCCGCCTTTTAAGGCAGGATGAATCTTGTAATCACCGAGCGGATACATCGGCACCATGTGTTCTTTCACCCAGGTGAGTGCCTCTGCCGGCGTCATCTTCCAGTTGGTTGGACAGCTCGACAGCAGCTCAACCATCGCAAAGCCAAGCCCTTGTTGTTGAACTTCAAATGCCTGGCGGATGGCCTTCTTGGCTTTGCGGATATTAGCGGGATCATGGAGGCTTCTGCGCACGATGTATGCTGACCCATCCATCTGAGCGAGAATCTCCGACATACGAATGGGGAAGCCCTGCGTTTCCACATCACGCCCCAGCGGAGAGGAGGTTGTCTTCTGATTGGGAAGCGTTGTGGGAGCCATCTGACCACCCGTCATGCCATAAATGGCGTTGTTGATGAAGATGACGGTGATGTTCTCCCCCCGCAGCGCTGCATGCAAGATTTCCGCTGCACCGATCGATGCGAGATCGCCGTCGCCCTGATAGGTAAAGACGATTTTATCCGGCGACACGCGCTTAATACCTGTCGCCATAGCCGGCGCTCGCCCGTGGGCCGCTTCTGCGAAATCAATATCAAAGTAGTTGTAGGCAAACACAGCGCAACCAACAGGGGCGACGCCGATCGACGTTTCCTGCAACCCTAGCTCATCGATCACCTCGCCGATGAGGCGGTGAGCGACGCCGTGCGTACAGCCCGGGCAGTAGTGCGTGCTGACTTCTGCAAGGCTGGTAGGTTTACTGTAAATAAGGGATTCAACCATCTCAGTTTCAGTCATCCGATGCTCTCCTGCTTGTAGACGGCGTTCATGCCGCAACCAGCTTATGGATTTCGCCCAGGATTTCGTCCGGAAGAGGGACCACCCCACCCATGCGGCCGTAGAATTCAATCGGGACACGTCCCTCCACTGCAAGGCGGACATCATCGAGCATCTGGCCGCCATTCATTTCCACAACCAGCAGTTTGTCGACCTTCTCTGCCAGGTCCTGGACAGCTTTCACCGGGAAAGGATACAGGGAAATCGGGCGCAGCAATCCAATCTTGATGCCCTCTTCACGCGCCGCTTTAATGGCGGATTGACAGACCCTACCCGCCGTGCCGAAGGAGACGATGGCAACCTCGGCGTCGTCGAGTTCAATCGCCTCATAGCGAACCTCATGTGCCTCGATCTCCGCTTCTTTCGCTTTCAATTTAAGGTTGAACTGTTCCTCGTCCTCCGGATCCAGATAGATGGAGGTGACAATCCGGTTCTTACGACCCTTCGCACCGGTAAGCGCCCAGTCTGCCCGCTTCTCGACCGGGCGTATCTCTCGCATCACGGGCAACTCTGCAGGTTCCATCATCTGACCAAGGCTTCCGTCAGCGATGATGGCGACGATGCAGAGGTACTTTTCGGCGATATCAAATGCCTCGTAGGTGAGATCGATCAGTTCCTGGATGGTCGCAGGGGCAAGCACGACAATGCGGTAATCGCCATGCCCGCCGCCTTTCACCATTTGATTGTAATCTCCCTGAGCCGGGGCAATATTGCCCAATCCAGGACCACCGCGCATGATGTTAACCAACACCACCGGGACTTCAGAGCCGGCGATGTAGGACAGCCCTTCCATCATCAAGCTCACGCCGGGGCTGGACGATGACGTCATCACCCGTGCGCCTGCGGAGGCGGCACCATACACCATGTTGATGGCCGCGACCTCACTCTCTGCCTGCAGAAAAACACGTCCGAGCTCGGGCATTCGCTTGGACATGTGCTCCAGGGCTTCGGTCTGAGGTGTGATGGGATAACCAAAATAGGCCTCGCAGCCAGCCCGTATGGCAGCTTCTGCAAAGGCCACATTTCCTTTGAGTAATTCTTTGGTCACGCTTTCAATCCTCCTGGGTATGCAGAACCACGCGATTAGGCGGCTTTGACCATCCGGTAGACCGTAATGGCGGCATCCGGGCAAATCGTGGCACAAATAGCACAACCTGTGCACTTGCCATCGGGATCCACGAGCTCCGCCGGGTGGTAGCCCTTGGCATTGAACCGGTCCGCTGCCATGTGAATGACCCCCACAGGACAGACCGTCGTACAGAGCTCACAGCCTTTGCATAAATCTTCGTCGACAACGATACGGCCACTTGCCATGCTCTATTCCTCCTGCCGATCCATCTGGAACGATACACCTGCCACTCCACCGGCTCCAGTGAAGTCCGTCATGCGTATAGTATACAACCTTCCTTATAGCGGACTATGTTTATCCGGATACTGCACACATGCATCGTGAAGCAAAAGGTGTCGCCGATGCGACACCCATTGTAGATGAAGAGTTCATTTCGCGTTACTGGATGGGCGGGTTGAAATAGTTGTAGACCGCTTTGGACAGATCCGCTACGAGCCCGGACGTCGGCTCCCATACCATTTCGACCGAATTCCAGAGATACACAGAGAGCACGTAATCGCCACCCGGCGAGAAAATGATGCCGGCATCGCCCACCATGTCGAGCGGAGAGCTACGCCAGCCATGCTTGTGCGCCACACGGGTTCCGTCAGGGACTCCGGCTTCCAGGAGCACGCCTATTTTATTATCCGATAGGAGATCCAGCATCTCCTGGCATTCGTAGGATGTGATGTCTTCTGGAAAGACAGCCATTAACGAGCCGCCACCGTAATTTGCACAGGTGTAGATATCCGAAAGCAAAATCCCCATCTCAGACGCAGTTGTCTGGGTGTAGATATCCGGGTTCGTGTCGATGTCGACCCTCGAGTTGGCGGGGGTGCTGTAGATTTGAAGCAGCGGTGCGCCGAGGTAATAGTAGCCGGCGATAAACGTGTTTTCAAACCCCAGTTCCCGCATTGTTTCGGTTACAAGCAGAGGGCCGCGCGCATCGTCAATCTGCTGCATGAGCCAATCCGAGGGGTCATTTCCGGATTGGGTAATCATCTCGTACATCCAGCGGGCACTCTCGTCGTCCAGCGGATCGTCAAAATAGCGATAGAAGGACGTCATGATACTGATCTTAATCGTCGAAGCGGCTGCAAACGCGATATCCGGTTCGAGAGCAATCTCCTCATCACGGTACAGCCCAAAATGCAGCTCTTCCCCCGTTTGCAGATCCTGCATATACACGACCGCAAGACCATCAAAACTGGAGACTTCAATAATCTGTCGCAGCAGGGTCTCCAGCGTCAGTAAATCCGGTGTCGGTGCGACTCCCGGGATGACCGGCAGAATGACCGTACGGTTCGTGGGAGACTGCAGCACGGCGCCAATTAAATCTTCTGCACGTGAAATATCCAATACCGTACCGGGAACCCCTGCATCAAAATTCGGTGTCCCTGGTATGGGTTGTGCAGGAATAGGCGGAATATCATAGCGAGCAGCGATGTCGTTCAAAACACCCTCAAGCTGTGCCGTGGAGTACTCTGCACGGAGAGGAATGCTGAACGGATCCCCCGATCGGCCCCAGAGGTAGTCCCAGAAGCCATTCCAGAAATCACTCCCGGAACGCTGCAGTTCTGCGGCAGCGAGCATGACCTCGGTATCCAACCTGAAACCGACACTCGCCGGTTGAAGGTAGATGATTTCATCGTTGTAGTAAAGCTCGACAGGGCTTGTGTAAACCTGCATCAGGCGCTGAACCGCCTCGGTGGCGGAAAGACCGCTGACGGGAACGCCAGCAATCGTTAGTTCCTCAGGCATCTTTGCCCGCTCACGACTGTATCCAACCATCTGAAACAGGAATAGAACCAACGCGAGCAAGAGCAGCGCGATGGAACCGAGACGGAGGATGTTAGACCGGTTCTTTAGCATAGGTTCTCCCAGCGCGTGAGTATATCACAACCGATGATGTTGCTTCCATCCATAAACAGCGTATCAGCGGGTAAACGGCGCAAGGGCAACCACGATCGTCGGAAGAGCATTGGCGAACGTATGCGCGCCGAGAGCCGGCCAGATCGATTGATATCGTTCAACCAGCCAGCCTGACAGCAAACCGAAGATCAAAATGCCCGCAACATGGGGAAAACCTTGCGCCCAGTGAGCAGGGAGGAATGTGAACAGAAGGGCTTGCAGGATGATTCCCTGCCAGCGGCCAAGATGGGCACAAAGCCCCTTGCCAAGATAACCCCGGAAGAAGAACTCTTCCAACCAGGGAATCAACACGAGGACCATCACGAGGTCGCTGCTCACCGTTGAAAGCCATCCGAAGTGCAACACGAGAAAATTCAGAAGCAGGCTTCCTGCCCGCCAGACACCACCCCAAACGAGCCCCCATCCAAAATCCAGGATGGCTCGTTGGCGCACGATACCCACGACGCCCCACCCGCGCTTCCACCCCGTCAGCACCAGGATGGGCACAGCCGCGTAGAGCCAGGGCATGGCGGCGTTCGGCCAGCTCGCCTGATGGATGACACCCATGAGGGAGGCCACATCCAGGATGACGATGAGAATCAAACCCGGCAGCAGAGCTGCAAACGGCAGCGGCTCAAGCGAGCGCGTGCCCGGGGGACTGGAAGCGGTGGGGGAAAGATCATCCATGAATGGTGTACCTGTCGCATACACAGGGAGGCAGGAAGCCTCCCTGTGTGGCGCCGTTCAGTCGCCCAGCGTTTCCAGTTGGAGCGCCAGCTTATCCTGCATCTGCTTATACTCCTCCAGCCGGTTCCGCTCTCGCTTCACGACGTCAGCCGGCGCTTTCTCAGCGAAGGGGCTGTTAAGAAGATCGGTAATCCGGTCAATCTGCGCCTTCGCATCCGCCAATTCCGAAGAAAGGCGCTTGCGTTCCTCATCCACATCCATCATGCCTGCGATCGGGAGAAAGACTTCCACACCGCCAACGACCAGCGGAATGGATTCGTCCGGCACAGCATCACCCTTTGCCATGATGGTCAGCGTATCCGGGTTGAGATGGGCAAGTCTGCACAGAATATCCTGTTCATTTTCGAAGAATGCCGTGTACTCCCCTGCCCGGAGATGCGCCGGGATGCGCAAGCCAGTCTTGATTTGCTTTTCCGCGCGGATGTTCCGAATTGCCTTGACCGTATCCATAAGAATGGCGAATGTCTCCATCGCTTTCTGGTCTTCTGCTGTGATGTCTTCCTTTTCAGGCCAGTGTGCGATGATGAGCGCTTCTTCCCAGCCACCATCAGGAGCAAATCCTGCCGGATGGAACTCGCAGGCTGCCCTCAGTTTGCCCCATAATTCTTCCGTCACGAAGGGTGTGAACGGATGGAGCCATCGCAAGCACGTGTCCAACACCAGCACCATGATTTTCGACGTTAACCAAGCTTGATCCCCACTCTGGTCCAACTGGACCTTGGCGATTTCAAGGTACCAGTCAGCAAACTCGCTCCAGAAGAATTCATATATCTGGCGTCCTGCCTCGCCGTACTGGTAGGACTCCATCAGCCGGTCGACATCCTGAAGCAGTTGTTTCCGCCGGGCGAGGATCCACTGGTCCGCCGCAGTTGGGATAGGTTCACCCTGCACAGCCTCTGGAGTCTTCTCAAGCGCCATCAGCACCAGGCGTGAGGCGTTCCAAAGCTTGTTGGCGAAATTGCGGCTGCCTTCGACCCGCTGGATACTGACATTCGTATCCTGCCCGGGTGTGGATCCGGTAAGGAGCGAATACCGCAGCGCATCCGTCCCGAGTTCATCCATGACCTCGAGGGGATCAATCGCATTTCCCAGGGACTTGCTCATCTTGCGCCCTTCCCCGTCCCGGATCAGGCCATGAAGGTAAATTTCCGTGAAGGGGACCTCGCCGGTGAATTCCAGTCCCATCATAATCATACGCGCCACCCAGAAGAACAGGATGTCATATCCAGTTTCCATCATGGTCGTGGGATAGTACATCCGGTAATCTTCCGTCTCATCCGGCCAACCCAGTGTCGAGAATGGCCACAGTGCCGAGGAAAACCAGGTATCCAGCACATCTGGGTCCTGCTCGATTTGCCCGGAGCCACAATGCTGGCAGACGCTGGGATCCTCACGCTGGACGGTGATCTCGCCGCAGTCCAGGCAATGCCATGCCGGAATGCGATGCCCCCACCATAATTGGCGCGAGATGCACCAATCGCGGATATTCTCCAGCCAATTGAAATACACCTTCGTGAAGCGTTCAGGGATAATCTGGATGACACCCGACCGCACCTTCTCGAGGGCAGGCTCCGCCAGTGGCTCCATCTTCACGAACCACTGTGTGGACACCATGGGCTCGATGATTTCCCCGCCGCGCTGGCTGCGCGGCACCTGCGTGGTGTAATCCTCTTCACGTATGGTAAGGCCGGCTTCCTCCATGTCCGCCCACAACTTCTCGCGGCAGGCATAGCGGTCGAGCCCGACATAGGGCCCGGCGTTCTCATTCATCGTTGCATCCGGATTCAGGATATTGATGACCGCCAGGTTATGCCGTCCACCGATTTCGTAGTCATGCGGATCATGACCTGGTGTAATTTTCAGCGCACCAGTTCCGAACTCGCGATCGACGTAGTCGTCTGCAATGACCGGAATGGGGCGGTTAAGAATGGGCACGAGGCATGTTTTCCCAATCATGTGCTGGTAACGATCATCCTCGGGGTGCACGGCGACAGCGGTGTCTCCGAGGATGGTTTCAGGGCGCGTGGTTGCCACGGGAAGCGAATCCGTACCATCTGCGAGTGGGTAGCGGAAGTAATACAGTTTCCCCTGTTCCTCACTGTATTCCACTTCAAGGTCGCTCACAGCCGTCTGCAAGCCCGGAGACCAGTTAATCAGGTAAGTTCCCCGGTAGATAAGCCCGCGCTCATACAGACGGACAAAAGCTTCCCGGACAGCACGAGAGAGCCCATCATCCAGCGTAAATCGTTCGCGGCTCCAGTCGCACGACGCGCCGAGGCGGCGAAGTTGCCGGGTGATGCGACCACCGTAGGTGTGCTTCCACTCCCACGTCTTGCGGACAAACTCTTCCCGCCCGATTGCTTCACGCGAGGTGCCTTTCTCTCGCAGATCCGCCTCCACGCGCTGCTGGGTGGCGATGCCGGCGTGATCCGTGCCGGGAACCCACAGGGTGTTGAAGCCGCGCATCCGATGGTATCGGACCATCAGGTCTTCCATGCCGACGAACAGCGCATGCCCCAGGTGAAGTTGTCCGGTTACATTGGGTGGTGGCATTGAAACGACAAACGGCTCGCCGCCTGCAGATGGGTTCGGCTTGAAGTATCCCGCCTGCTCCCACCACTCATAGAGACGCTTCTCAACGGAATTGAAATCATACGTTTTCGATAGGGTATACGGATTCATCCTGCTTCACCTCCCTGCACAAAAGTCCAACCAGCGAACGAGTAAGGATTTCCGGACTGTGCAGCATTAAAATAAAGACGGCCCCGTCACGAGGACGAAAGGCCGGCCTTCCGCGGTACCACCTCTATTCACCGCCGTATGGCGGTGCGCTCACCATCCCGACCAACATCAGGATTTCGCTGTAACGGGCTCACCCGTACTGTTCTACTCCCCTTTTCAGGGTTTCTTCAGTATTCACGTCGAGCGACATTCGCTGGTTGCATCTGAGGGGGCTTTCAGCCGCTGGCCGCTCCGTCTCTGGCAGTGCATGGTCAGCTACTCTTCCCGACGATTTCCTATTCTGTTGTTGGGCGCATTATAGCAAGAAGCAGACAGCGGCGTCAATTCCCATTATGCTGCGGTCCCTCGCCCATCGTATCCAAGGTATCCAAGGGAAGCGCAATGGCAAAACGGCTTCCCATTCCCAAACGGCTCTCCACAGAGACATGGCCGCCGTGCTGTTCGGCAACCGACTTGACAATCGCCAATCCCAGACCGGCACCCCGTTCCTCATCCTCCCCGGAGGTGGTCTCAACACGGTAGAATCGTTCAAACAGGCGGGCTTGATCTGCAGGTGCAATCCCGGGTCCCGAATCAACCACTTCAAGGAGAAGGTACTCCTCCTCCGGTTTCAGCCGGATGGTCACCCTGCCGCGCGTTGGCGTAAACTTCACGGCGTTGTCCAGCAGGTTTGCAATTGCCCTCCGAAGCAGTGCCTTATCGGCGAAGATCGGTCGGACGGAGGGATCGATATCTGCATTCAACGCGAGATGCTTCTGAACGGCTCTCGGACGGTACGTATCCAGAACGTCCCGCACAACATCTGCGACCTGGATCCGGGCGAGGTTCAATCCGATGCCGGCTTCGATCCGTCCCAGAACGAGAAGATCGCCTATCATCTCACCCATCTGATGGATGCTCTCTTCCATCTTATGAATGAATTCCTGCTGCTGATCGTTGACGTCCCCCACCATCCCGATCATGGTCGCATAACCCTGCATTAAGGTGAGCGGAGCACGCAGGTCGTGCGTAATGGATGAAATGAACTCGGACTTCAATGCATCGAGCTGCTTGTAGTAGGTCACATCCCACAGGACACAGACTTTACCGGCGCCCCCTTCCCGGCCGGCAGGCATCATGCCGATATTGGCGTACATCACCTTTCCATCCGGAAGGTCAATTTCCCGCCCCGTTCGATCATCCTGATCGGAGAGGATGAGTTCAATCAAGTCGCGGGATTGAAGTACCTCCTCGACATGTTTTCCAAGGATGGGTTCTACATCCTTCTTGAACAGTGTGGATGCAGCCCGATTCGCGAGGAGCAGTTGTCCATCATCGTCGACAAGGATGACGGCTTCTGGCGTTTCTTCCAGCACAGCGGTCAGGCGCAAACGTTCCTCTTCGGCCTGACGGTACAGGCGGGCGTTCGCGACCGCAATTCCCAGTTGACCGGCGAGGATGGACAGGAGATTGTACTCCTCATCGCTCCACATCCTGGGTGTGCGGCTGCCAAGCCAGAGCACCCCGACGAATTCATCTTCATTCCGCAACGCCAGCGCGGTGATGGTTTCAATGGGGACGATCACCGCCTGCAAATCAAGGATGGCGCGCGCCCGGGATGGATTCTCCAGCGTGAATCGGCCCCTCGTGCGGCACAACTCAAGAACCTGTGAATTCAACGAAACCCACCCGCCCGGATCATCACCCTGACAATACACCGTGGGTTCAGCGGAAGGATCGCCATTCTGGATGAGAGATGCGCAGACCAGGTCCGCTCCCGTGAGCTCCTGAATGCCCTGCAGAATGCGAGGGAAGACCGTTTCCAGATTGAATGTGGATGAGATTTCCTGGCTTACAGTCAGAAGCAGTTCTTTCTCGTTCAATCGGGCTTTCAAAGACAGCCGCATCTGTTCAAACGATTGCGCCAGACCGCCAATCTCATCCTCTCCGGCAGAAATCACCGTGCTGTCCAGATTGCCTCTTGAAATCGAACGCGCCGTGTCAGACATGCTTTGCAGCGGGCGCGTCAATCGTCTTCCAAAAATGTAAATCAGAAAGACGCTGAAGAGGCCAGCGAGGAACAGAACTGCTGCAAGCTGAACCGTGATCTGCAACGCCAGGCGCTGCACAGCATTCACGGGCATCTGGGCGACCACATACCACGGGAGACCGGTTACCGCGTGCACATAGACCAGTTGTTGTGTGCCGTCCGGTCCGGTCTCGGTGTGCATCATCTCCGCCTGGTCTGGGTCGAAATCATACCGCTCGGACAAGCGGCCAGGCAGGCTGTGCAGAATGACCTGACCCTGCTCGTCGACCACCAGGGCATCACCCTGGAACACCTCGGATAGCGCGGCAATGACCGGGCTCATCAAGGGATTGGTCTCCAGCCGTGTCCAGGCGACAACCGCACCGAGGATGGTTTCCTCGTCCGAAGAGAGGATGGGCGCCATGAACGCGACGCTGACGCTGCGCGTCCCTTCCGTATCCACACCGATCATTTCTTTGGGAATGCCGGTAAGCGCAGTCGATAACAGGATTTCAAACTCATCCAGATCCACCTGGGGAGCGCTTGAATCGGGTGGATAAACCGACATCCCCTCACCGTCTTGATCGTAGACTTCCAGCCGGTCGAAAAACGCCGGCGCGCGCAGGGATGATGCAGTCTGTTCCAAGTCAAGAGCGTCCATCTCCGTGCTGAGCGTCCCGGCTGTCTGCAGCGCAAAGGCACGCCCCGTCTGGAACACGTATGGCAGAGTCTCACCTGTTTGTCGGGCAATGCTGACCATCTCGCGCTCGATTAATTCTTCCGCTGATGCTCTTGATAACCACCAGTCACCTGTAATTACGAGGCCGCTGCCAAGTAATCCAATCATCAGGAACACCAGGAGCAGCCGGACGCTGAGCATGCGATTATACGGGGCAGAAACACCTTCGCGAGGTTTGAACCAGGCGTTCCTCCAGCGCCAGCGAACCAGCTCGGCAAGAACACCTGCGAAGACGGCTTCCAGCATGGACGCGAGCAATGTCGGCGCCGCCAGTGCGAGGGTGAAGTCAAGACCATCGAAAATATCGCCCCCACTGAATGAAAACAGTTCAAAACAACGCAGCAGACCGATGATCAGTCCCCCTGCAAAAGTGCTCACAAGCGGGTGCCGCAAAGCCGATCCCAGAACGTCGTCGTAATCCCGGCGCATCAACCAGGCGCTCATCAAAGCCCCAAAAGCGTACATCGGCGGAGTGAGGACCGAAATCGTTTCCCAGCCGCCACGGGCTATACCAGCTAAGAACCCCGAGAGAGCTGCCGGCCATACGCCGAACAAGCCTCCAGCCAGAAGGCCTGGAAGCAGGGTAAAGATCCCGGCCACAGGGCCCGTTGGCTGTTGTGGGAGTCCCGGGACGACACGATCGGTCGCCAAGGGCAAGTGGAGCAGAAACGTTTGCGCGGCAAGTGGTGAGAGGATGAGCAGGACCGCCAGGACACGCAAGCCGTTTGATCGCTCGCCTCGCAGGGAGAAGTCAGCATCCTTGCGTGTGGCCCAGATGAGCCAGCCGCATACCACAATGAGACCTGCCAGAACATAGCTGCCGATCGGTCTCAGCGGCTCCGCGAAGAACCAGCTTCCATTAAAACCCCAAAGTTGAAAAGTCATGCGAAACTCATGCCCTTCCTGCGTGCCGAGGATTATAGCATCGGGTCGACCTGGAACCAAATCGGCGTTCTTGCTCCGCGTACCTGTTTATGCTAGACTGCCTTCAACATTCATTTTGACGCGAGGAAGGCTCACCGCATGAGCGAAAAAATCCTCATCATTGACGATGATATCGACACACTAAAACTTGTCGGCTTGATGCTGGAACGTCAAGGCTACGAGATTGCTGTGGCGAGCAATGGCAGCCTGGGAATCTCCAAGGCGAGCCAGGAACAACCACAGCTCATTCTCCTCGACGTCATGATGCCCGACCTCGATGGATACGAAGTCACCAGGCGTATCCGTTCGGATCCTTCCATCGCGCACATCCCCATCATCATGTTTACAGCGAAGACGATGGTGGACGACAAAGTCGCCGGCTTCGAAGCCGGGGTGGATGACTATCTCACCAAACCCACCCATCCTGCTGAGCTCTCCGCACATGTCAAGGCAGTCCTCGCACGGTCCGAGCAGGCGCGAACCGTACCCGCGGAGCGTGCCCGGGTGGTGGCTTTCCTGGGTGCACGAAGCGGCATTGGCACGTCAACCTTATCCCTCAACACAGCCATCACCCTGCAGCAAAAAGGGCATGACGTCATCCTGGCCGAGTTCAACCCGGGCCGCGGATCGTTCGGCCTTGAACTGAGCATCCCCAATCCGACCGGGCTCGGCAACCTGCTCTCCCGTTCTTTAAAGGACATCCACCTTCGATCGGTGGAGACCGAATTGGTCAACCACAACTCCGGTATCCGCCTCCTGCTTGCTTCCTTCCGCCCACGCGAAGGGGAATTCGACCAGGCGGTAACCCAGATGGAAGCCATCCTCAACAATCTGGCTTCCATGTGCACCACGGTCATTCTCGACATGGGAGCCGGCATTCGTCCCTACACTCTCCCCATTCTCCAGCAATGCGACCGGATTGTACTCGTGGTCGAACCGGTCTATCCCGGCAATGCAGTCGGCTCAGCGCTGCTCGAAGACCTAGAATCTAGCGCCATCAGCCGCCACAAGATCAACCTTGCCCTGGTCAACAAGGTCCGCACCAGTTTGCAGATTCCCTGGCGCCAGGTTGAAACGGATCTCGGCATTGAACTCGTCGGCATCGTCTCGCCAGCGCCGGAACAGGCCCATCAAGCTTCGCAAGGCGGCACACCACTGGTGGTCTCTGACCCGAACAGCCTGGTCAGCGATCAGATTCGTAAATTGGCCGACAATCTCGCGTCGTACCTACCACCGCTAGAGACCTGACCTTACCCGTGACATCCAAGGACAACAGCGCGCAGATCCAACACGCAGCTGATCTTCTGCAAGATGCTGCCTGTACTATCGCGTTCACCGGTGCGGGAATCTCGACACCATCCGGGATCCCTGATTTTCGCTCGGCACGAACGGGTCTCTGGACACGCTACGATCCCATGCAATCGGCGTCGCTGAGGAGTTTTCTTCATCAACCGGATCGCTTCTATGGCTGGCTTCAACCACTTGCGAGGGACATCGTCCAGGCTGAGCCCAACCCTGCGCATCATGCGCTCGCCGAGTTGGAAGCCGCCGGCAAGCTTGACGGTATCGTCACCCAGAACATCGACAACCTTCACCAGCGTGCGGGGTCGGAAACCGTCATTGAAGTGCACGGGCATCTGCGGGAAGCGATCTGTATCTCATGCGGCCGCGCCTTCACGGTCTCTGACGCCATCATCAGGCGATTCGCGCTGGGGGGAGAGATCCCGCTCTGCGACCACTGCGGCGGGCGTCTGAAGCCGGACGTCGTGCTGTTTGGCGAGGAACTACCGGGCGAGGCAGTCCAGGAAGCCCTGACGTTATTTGCAAGGGCGGACCTCGTCCTCGTTGCCGGATCATCCCTCATCGTCGTACCGGCGTCCTACTTTCCGATGGAAGCTCTCGAACGAGGAGCGAAGTTAATCATCGTCAACCTCGAACCAACACCGCTTGATTACCGGGCAGATGTCATCCTTTCCCTGGACGTGGCTGATGCGCTGCCTGCCATAGTTAGGGAGGTGCTCGGTGGATAAGCACATGCCAGATCACCCCGTATCGGATGAGTCCGCGATCCGCAATTACCCTCGTTTGCTCAAACGGTACGATAGGCTGCTCGAACTGACATCTGACCTCGCCTCTACGCTTGATCTCACCACCCTGCTGAATCACATCGTCGAGGCAGCCCGCGAATTGACCGAATGCGAGGAAGCCTCCCTGTTGTTATTTGACCCCCAGGCAGGGCATCTCGTGTTCAAAGCCGCCACAAATAAGACCCTTGATCAACTCGATCAGATTACCGTCCCCATTGAGAACAGTGTCGCCGGTTGGATTTTCTCCCAGCACAAACCGCTGCTCGTAGCGGACGCGCTGAGTGATCCCCGCTTCTTCCAGGACGTCGACATTCTTACGGAGTTTCAGACCCGCTCAATCCTCGGTGTTCCCCTGCTGACGAAAGATAAGACCATTGGTGTGATCGAGGTCATCAACCGCACAACCGGCACGTTTCAGCCGGATGACACGCTGCTCCTGCAGTCCCTGGCTGCCCAGGCGGCCATCGCCATCGAAAACAGCCGACTGTTCCAGCAGAGCGATCTCATCGCCGAAATGGTTCACGAACTCCGCACCCCACTCGCGTCGTTGATCGCGGCATCCCACCTTCTCAAGCGTTCGGATTTACCGGGTGAACAACGGGACCGGATCGGCGAGACCGTCTTCTCCGAGGCAAAACGTCTCAATGAGATGACGACCGACTTCCTCGAACTGGCGCGTCTGGAATCCGGCCGGGTCCGTTTCCAACTTGAACCGGTCCACCTTGAAGGTCTGATCCATGAATGCCTGGAGATTATCCGCCCCCAGGCTCAGACCAGAGACATCCATCTCGAAACACATATCGATCATACGATCGCACCTGTACAGGGCGATCGCAACCAGCTCAAGCGGCTGCTGCTGAATTTGCTCACCAACGCGATCAAATACAACCGTGATCAAGGCACGATTTCGGTTGCGCTTCAAGAAGACGGAGGCTTGATCGAACTGGGAGTCACAGATACAGGGATAGGGATTCCCGCTGAGGATGTGAGCAGGATCTTTGAACGATTCTACCGCGTGCCCTCCCAGAGCGGTAAAACCAGCGGTACGGGACTGGGGCTTGCCATTGCAGAGCGAATCGCGCACAGCCATCGTGGCGAGTTGCGCGTGGAGAGCCAACTTGGCGAAGGAAGTACGTTCACCCTGTTGCTGCCAAGACCCTAGCCGCTCTTCGCTCAGCCATGCCGCCCGAATTGGCGTTCCAGTGAATCTACCGACAGGTGAATCATGGTCGGACGTCCGTGAGGACAGGTCCGGGGAGATTGACAGGCTTCCAGCGATCGGAGTAACTGCTCCTGTTCCTGCAAGGACAGCACCTGTCCTGCCTTCACGGCGAAGCGTTTACAGATACGGGTGATTAACTGCTCCTCCCGTTTGCCTTCCATGGGAGCTGCGTCCTCCTCGAGATCATCCAGCACGGCACGCAGTGCCTGCGTTGGTTCACGCTTGGCGAGCAGCACCGGTATCGCACGCAGCCGGTACGCATTTCCCCCGAAAGGTTCAAGTTCAAATCCCAACCGGTGGAGGACATCCAGACTGTCGTCCACATAGGCGCGTTCCGCCGGGGTCAGCTCCACGATGTGCGGCTCGAGCAGAGCCTGCGAATCTCCCTGACCGTCTTGACGGATCGCCGGCAGCATTTGTTCAAACAGGATTCGTTCATGAGCGGCATGCTGATCGACAAGATAGAGTCCATCCGGTCCTTCCGCCACCAGGTACGCTGCCCCGACCTGGCCGACCGGCCGCAGGAGAGGAATGCCGCCCGGGAGCGCCGGCTGCAGTTGCACGTCTCTCCCTGCCTCGATAGGTTGAAGTTGCGACCAGAAGCGGGGTCCGACTTGCGTTGTCTCTTCACCAACCTGGTCCCAGGTTGTGCGGAATTGCACATCGGGGGGCTCAACTTGCCCGAGTAACGTTGCCCGGATGGAACGCTGAACGAGACGGAAAACCTGCTGTGGATCCTTGAAGCGCACCTCTGCCTTGGTCGGATGGACATTCACATCGACGTCATCCGACGGAATGATGAGGAAGAGGATCGAGGTTGGGTAGCGGCCAACCATCAGCAAGGTGTGATACGCCTGGATGACCGCTGTCGCGAGCGCAGGATCCTGCACATAGCGGCCATTGACGAACAGGTGGATTTCCCGGCGCGTGCCCCGATGGAGATCGGGCGGGCTGGTATATCCATCGATATGATAGGGCTGGTTAAGGTCAGACTGCACGTGCAGCATCCGGCGGGCCTGGTCTGTCCCGAAAACGACTCCCACCACTTCACGCCGATCGCCGCTTCCTGAGGTCGAAAGCCGCTCACGGCCATCCATTGAAAGGGTAAAACGTACCTCAGGATACGCGATGGCATACTGTGTCACAAGCTGGTTGATCCGCCGCCGCTCGGTATTGTCGGATTTCAGAAACTGCAGACGGGCAGGTACGTTATAAAACAAGTCGCGTACTCGGACCACGGTGCCGGGTGAGGCGGCAATCCGCTTTGCATCGGAAGCTTTTCCAGCTTCGATCAGGATGCGTGCCCCGGTTTCCTCATCCGCCGTCCGTGAAATCAGCTCCATCCGGGAGACGGCTCCGATCGACGCCAGCGCCTCCCCCCGGAAACCGAGTGTTTCGATCGAAAACAAGTCCGATGCTGTTTCCAGTTTTGAGGTCGCGTAACGTGCTGCGGCGAGCGGGAGCTCATCCGAAGGAATTCCAACGCCGTCATCACTGACCGCAATCAGACGTTTTCCGGCTTCCTCGATGTCGATGTCGATGTTGGCAGCACCTGCATCTAGCGCGTTCTCCACCAGCTCCTTCACCACCGATGCCGGGCGCTCGACGACCTCCCCGGCGGCGATGGCAGATGCGACATCATCCGGCAAGATTCGAATGGGCACATGCACCTCCCGAAGATGATGCGATTATAACCTCAGTGGATGCGGTTGACACAAGCATACATGCATGTCTATACTGCGACACCCTTCCACTTCTGTTAACAAGGACAAGAATATTGTGCACGACTGGCTTCTTTTCGATCTCGATGACACCTTGTATGCAGGCGATAGCGGGCTCTGGGATGCAATTTCCCGTCGCATCTACACCTACATGCACGATGTGGTTTCCATCCCCCCCGATGATATCGACAGATTGCGCAAGGGCTATCTGGAAACATACGGAACCACCCTTGCCGGACTGATGAAACACAATCAGGTCGACCCGTTCGATTACCTCGACTTTGTGCACGACGTCCCGCTGGAACCGTATGTTCAGCCGGACAGCGAGCTTCAGGCGATGCTCTCCTCCCTCCCGCAGCAAAAAGCCATCCTGACCAATGCTTCAGAGGATCATGCACACCGCATCTTGAAACGGCTCGGCATCGATTCCCACTTCTCCTCGGTCATCGGAGTTGCAACACTCGCATTTATTAACAAACCACACCCGGATGCATTCCACACTGCCCTGGACTTGCTCGGGGACCCTGATCCACACACGTGCATGTTGATCGATGACCGGACTCCAAATCTCATGACGGCGAATCGTCTCGGGATGGGCACGGTTCTGGTCGGCCCCTATGATCCCTTGCCATGGCTGGATGCCGTCATCTCGCGTGTCCATGACCTTCCGCAAGTTTTCGTTTCGGGTTGACGTCAGGGATCGTTTTGCATTTTCAGCTAGTTGTCATCAGAGACTTATCCATCTCTTATAATCCTCTGGTATAGTTCCACCTGAAATAATCACGCAACGCTGGAGAGTTGTCATGGCATCACGACGAAGAGTCACATTCTTCGGAATCGTATTCGGTCTCATCCTGTCCGCCGGCCTGCTTGTAGGCGGGTTTACGGCAGGCATGCTGGTCGGCTCCACCTCAACCCTGCTTTCCTGGCTTCCGTTCTATCAGGAGGTCCCCGCGGAGCTGATCGATCAAGCCAGCCAGGTTGAGGTTTCCGCGTCCCCGGCCGAATTGGAAGAGCTGTTCCAGCCGTTCTGGGAAAGCTGGCAAATCCTGCACACCAACTACGTTGACCAACCCCTCGACGACGTCCAACTCATGCGTGGTGCAATTGAAGGCATGCTGGACAGTCTGGGAGATCCTCACACGTCGTACATGGATCCGAGCGAGTATGAGCAGGCGACGATGGATCTCGACAGCTCGTACGAGGGTATCGGTGCCTGGGTGGACACGGACGCGGAGTTTCTGACCATCATCGCTCCAATGGCGGGTTCACCGGCCGAAGAAGCCGGATTGCAGCCAGGCGATGAGGTCATCGCCATCGATGGTGAAGACATGACCGGGATCGACGCCAGCGTTGCCGTACAGCATGTACTTGGTCCTGCAGGGACAACCGTCGTGCTCACCATCCGCCGCGAAGGAGTATCTGAACCCTTCGATGTTGACATTGTCCGCGCTGAAATCGAACTTCACAGTGTCGAGTATGAACTCCTCCCGGAAGATATCGCCTATATCCAGCTTGTTTCCTTTGGTGTGGAAACCTCTGCAGAACTCCGTAATGCACTGCAAGAGATGCTGGCCGAGGAACCGATAGGCTTGATCCTCGACCTGCGCGGCAACGGTGGTGGATACCTGGACACCGCAATCGAGGTCGCCTCCGAATTTATCGAGGATGGCTTGATCCTGACCGAACGCTTCGGTGATGGACGAGAACGCACCTTTGACGCACGCGGGGACGGGATTGCCACCGACATCCCGCTAGTCGTTCTCATCAACGGCGGCTCGGCTTCGGCGTCTGAGATTGTCGCCGGCGCCATCCAGGACTATGGGCGAGGTATCCTGATGGGCGAGACATCCTTCGGGAAAGGCTCGGTCCAGAACTGGATCCCCTTGAGCGATGACAATGGAGCCGTCCGCGTGACCATCGCCCGCTGGTATACACCTTCGGAACGTGTCATCCACGAAGTCGGTCTCGAACCTGACATCGTGGTGGAATTCTCCGAGGAGGACTGGGAAGCTGATATTGACAACCAGCTTGAAGCTGCAATCCAATTGCTCCTCGATGCGTGACGCAATCATGGTGTTGTGAGGTAATAGGAGGACATCATGTTTTTCTGGAATCCGTACTATCTTGTTTTCATGGCGCCCGCCTTTCTGCTGGTGATGTTCGCCCAGATGTGGGTGAACAGCACCTACAGGAAGTGGAGTGGTGTTCCCAACCGTCTTGGTATCCGGGGCAGTGAAGCAGCCCAACGGCTGCTCCAGAATGCCGGATTGTCGCGCGTACAGCTTGAGACGGCATCGGGCCGTCTGTCCGATCACTACGACCCGCGCCGCGATGTGTTGCGTCTTTCCGGCGGTGTGGCCAACGGACAATCGGTCGCCGCGCTTGCGATTGCAGCGCATGAGATTGGGCATGCCATGCAGGACCGGGACAGCTATGCCCCGCTCCGCTTTCGAGCTGCCCTGGTACCGGTTGTGCAAATCGGTTCGAACATCGGCTGGATACTGATCCTCATTGGATTATTTCTGCAGGGCACACTCGGTTCTCAGCTTGCCACAGTCGGGTTGCTGACCTTCGCGACAGGTACCGTGTTCGCGCTCGCCACCATCCCCGTCGAGCTTAACGCGTCATCCAGGGCAAAAGCACTGTTGACGTCCTCCGGGCTGATTACCACCCAGCAGGAGAAAAATGGTGTAGAGCAAGTCCTGCGAGCAGCCGCGTTCACGTATATCGCCGCACTGGCTGCATCCCTGCTTCAATTGCTGTATTACGTATCTCTCGTCGCCGGTATCGGGCGTCGTCGGCGATAATCCACAAACCTCCGAGGGTTGACAATGTATCCATCATTTGAACCAATCCCGGAGAGGAGAAACGATCAATCCACTGCCACCCCTCGCACTCCCTGGGTTGCGATCATCACCGTCGCGCTCATCGCCGGATTCCTTGGTGCGGTTCTGGGCGCCAGGGTTGCGGTGATATCCCTCCCGGCCGAATCCGAGACGGAGACATCGACCGAAACAAGTCTGTCGGCTGGCACCGAACAGCTTCTCTCGACGGCCATTTCCGTTGACATCAATTCCGCGATCACCGATACCGTCGCCGAAGCCGCACCTGCTGTTGTGACGGTGTTGAATTATCGCGGCACACAGCGTTCGTTCTTCGGAGAAACAGTCGACAATATGTCCTCTGGATCAGGCGTGTTCATATCCGGGGACGGCTATCTCGTCACAAACCAGCACGTCGTTGAAGGCGCGATCAGCCTTGAAGTCATCTTCTCTACCGGCGAGGTACGGGAAGCTGAACTTGTCGGTGAAGACTCGTACGACGATATTGCCATCCTGCACGTGGAAGGGGACATCCCGGCGTATATTCCCTGGGGCAACTCTGATTCCATCAAGTCAGGCGAGACAGTGATCGCCATTGGCTCTCCTCTGGGTGCGTTCCAGAACACCGTCACCGTGGGCGTGGTCAGCGCGACGGATCGCGCCATCGACGTCAGCGAAACCTATGAACTCCAGGGGCTGATTCAGACAGACGCCGCCATCAACCAGGGGAATTCCGGAGGCCCACTCCTCAACCTTAACGGTGAACTCGTGGGCATCAACACGCTCATCATCCGCGGGACGGCTGGCTCCGCCGTGGCTGAAGGTCTGGGGTTCTCCATCCCGAGCAACACCGTCCGCGCCGTGAGCGAACAACTTGTCCAGCAGGGCTATGTCCTGCGCCCCTATATCGGCATCCGCTGGGGCTGGATTTCACCAGAGATCGCCGAGCGGTACAACCTGCCAGTAGAATACGGCGTGTTCGTGACAGAGATCATCCAGGGCGGACCGGCTGATGAAGCAGGGCTGAATGAAAACGACATTCTCGTTGCCATCGATGATCAGTCGCTTGATGAAGACAATCCTTTCACGAATCTCCTCTTCAACTATGCTCCAGGTGACGAAATCCAGGTTACGGTGTACCGGAGCGGAGAGACGTTCGACGTGTCGTTAATCCTGGGTGAAATGACACAGTAAGTTGCCCTTCCAGCGTGACGGATCATCCACCCGGACAGAGACCGGCTCGTGCACCGGTCTCTACTTTGACATGCACTGGTGCGGGTGCTACAATCAGCTATCCAATCTCGCCCGGAGATGCTCTCATCGGTCGCAGATGTTGAGGAGGCCTTCGTGATTACCAGGAACTGCCGTCTTGTCTACCCACCTTCTCTGCTCCGGGAACCCATCATCAGTCAACTCATCCAGCGCTTTGAGTTAACCGCGAATATTCTCCAGGCACATATCTCTCTGGATGAAGGCTGGCTGGAGATCGAATTGATCGGCGAGCCCCACACGATTAAGAGCGCGCTGATGTGGCTCGAAGAATCAGGCATCGAGGTCATTGCCCTTGACTGATGCAAAGCCCTCCTTTGACAAAGAAGACATCCACAAAGCACTGAAGGACATCTCCTCCTCACTGGAGGAAGGCGATCTTCAGCGCGCGCTCACCATCCTTCTGGACCTCCACCCGGCTGACCGCGCCGACACCTTCACCGATCTGAGCAATAAGAACCGCCAGCAACTGCTTGGCTCGCTGGATATTCCTGCGACGGCAGATCTCCTCGAGGAACTGGAAGACCAGGAAGCAAGCGAGATTGCGTCCACGCTGACTAACGAGCGACTCGCCGATGTGCTCGACGAGATGGAACCCGATGAGGCTGCCGATATTCTGGGCGATCTGCCGCCTGCAAGAGTGATGCGCACATTGGAGGAGATGGAAGAGGCGGAGGATGTCCTCCCGCTGCTTCCCTACGGAGATGAGACGGCTGGCGGCCTGATGACCACGTCCTTCATCTCCCTCAGCCCGCAGCAAACCGCAGCCGAAGCCATTGACTATTTGCGCGAAATCGGTCCTGACGAGGAGACACCCTACTATCTATACGTCACCAGCAGCGACCGGCATCTGATTGGCATTGTCAGCCTGCGCAGTCTTGTCGTCTCCCGTCCAGATACGACAGTTGAATCGCTGATGGACACGAACATCTATTACGCCACAACCCTGACCGACCAGGAAGATGCTGCCCGGCTGATGGTCCGCTATGACCTTGCCGCGCTTCCAGTGATCGACGAGTCAGGTGCGCTGTCCGGGGTCATCACGTATGACGATCTCATGGATGTCCTTGAGGACGAGGCGACCGAAGACATTTACCGCCTGGCGAATGTGTCCGACGCTGATCTCACCATCGAGAGCCCCATCAGCCTCTCCATTCGTCGCCGCCTCCCCTGGCTGTATCTCAATGCCCTCACCGCGTTCCTCGCCTCGTGGGTGATCAGCCAGTTCGAGGGCATCATCGCTCAAGTTGCGTTGCTGGCGGCGTTCCAATCGGTCGTAGCCGGACTGGGTGGGAACACCGCCACCCAGAGCCTCGCCATCATTGTACGCGCCATCGCATTGGATGAAGTGGACCGCGACCACACCATACGTACCGTACTGAAAGAAGGTGCGACCGGTTTGCTGCAAGGCCTGGCTGTAGGCATGGCAGCCGGCCTGGGTGTTTTTCTCTGGCAGGGCAATATCTACATGGGGCTCATTCTCATGCTCGCTCTCATCGGGAACATGCTCCTCGCAGGTCTGGCGGGAGCGTTCATCCCGCTCGGATTGAAAGCTCTCGATCTTGATCCGGCACTTGCATCATCCGTCCTGGTCACTGCCATCACCGACATTGTCGGCTTCGCGCTGTTTCTGGGTCTGGCAGCCTCCTTCCTCCCCCACCTGGTCTGACCCGTTTTCGGGAGGAATCCCTGTGAAGCGTCCCTCCAGGCACGCCAGCTTGCGGAACGTCCCGCAAGTACGCGCTGCCTTTCAACACGAATGGATCCGGAGTGATGATGTACACGATCCCGGATGATTGAGAACAGGATGATTACCCGTTTTTTCCAGCACCTGCTGCAGCGGCTGCTGCCGCTTCTCTACACCCGTTTTGCCTGGGCTTATGATGTTGCCGCCTGGCTTGTTTCGCGCGGCAGGTGGCATCAATGGCAGATGGCTGTACTCGAATCGTTGCCCGGTGGCACACTGCTTGAGATTGGCGCTGGTCCTGGTCACCTGCTCTCCAGCATGCTCACAGACGGCTACAAGGTCGTCGGCCTCGACCGCTCGCACCAGATGATCCGGCGCGCCAGGAAGCGCCTGGAGCGTCTACATCTCCCCCCTCACCTCATCCAGGCCAGCGTCGCCGCCATTCCCTTGCCAGACCGCACTCTGGGTGGCGCCCTCTCCTGCTTCCCCACGGACTACATCCTTCAGGAGAAGACGCTGCACGAATTACACCGTGTCCTCGTTCCGACCGGTTGCGTGGTGATCATTCCATTCGCACTTCCTGATCCTTCCACGATCTGGGGGCGAGTTGCGGGATGGCTCCTGCAGACACCTCCCGGAGAGAGTCAGATTCCGCAGACGTGGCAGGAAACCTTCCATCAAGCGGGTTTTTCAAGCACAATGGATGTGGTGAAACCATCCGGTGATGTGGTATACAGATGGACACTCCGCAAACGCGTTGAGGAAGGGTAAAACACCTTCCCGGATGTTGAAAGGTGAATGACCTTGAAAACCATGCAGTTCGGCGATCTGGCGCTCTTCCAGAGTGCAGATCATAAAACCTTCCTTCAGCAGCTCGTTGCCGGCGAGAAACTTCAAACCCACCGGGGCATGATTGCATTCGACGATCTGATCGACCTTCCATGGGGCTCAGAGGTTCGCAGTCACATGGGCACGGTCTTCTCCGTGAACAAACCCACCATTCGCGACCTGCTCTTGCAAATCCGGCGCAGCTCTCAAATTATCTACCCCAAGGATCTCGGTTATATTCTTCTCCGCTTGAATGCGGGTCCCGGCATGACCATTGCAGAAGCCGGCACAGGATCCGGTGCGCTGACCATGGCTCTTGCCTGGGCGGTCGGCCCCAGAGGAAAGGTCATCAGCTACGACAGGCGGGAGGATATGCAGACTCTCGCCCGGCGCAACCTGGAACGGATCGGGCTCGCCGATCGGGTCGAGTTCCATAAGCATGATCTGGAAGAAGGGCTGTTCGATGATCCTATCGACGCCTTCTTCCTGGACGTTCCCAACGCCCACCGGTACATCGAGCCCATCCGTCCGATGCTCGTCCCCGGAATCCCCTTTGGCGCCATCCTTCCCACCACCAACCAGGTGAGTTCCCTCATCCAGGTGCTTGAAGCTCACAGCTTTGCGAATATCGATGTCTGTGAAATCATGCTGCGCTTTTATAAAACCAATCCTGCCCGCATCCGCCCCATGGATCGCATGATCGCTCACACCGGATATCTTCTGTTTGCCACACCGACGCCAGTCCCACCCTGCGATGCCGTTCAAATGGATTTGACGTAACGTTCACACCGCTTTTACATGCGTTTGATACACTTCAAGTAATCGATGCAGGAGCCATTCATGCGAAGACCGATACGACGCCCTTTCCGTCCCCGACGCGCTTTCCCAGCAAGACGTCCTCCCATTGCACAGCCCGCCCTCGCCCGGTTACGCCGTGCTCATCAACTCATGGAGCGCGGCGATTTCCTGGCTGCCGCAGCCATCTTCGCCGAGCTCGCGGACGGTGCAGAGCGTCGTGGCATCCCGCGCGGCGCACAGCTTCATTTCCAGGCAGCGCGTGCCTACCTCAAGGCAGGTGATGAAGAGCACACCCGGGAACGGATCACTCGCGGCATCGACCTCCTGGAACGAACAGGGCAGATGGAGCGACTCGCCGTGCTCGGTCCTCGCATCGTAGCCGAACTCCGTGAACATGGTCTCACAGAGGATGCGGAGGCGCTCGAAAAACGTCTCGCCGACCTCCCTGTTGTCGAACCCATGACAGGAGCTGCGGGCAAGACCGCGTCGCTTCCCACAAAATGCGGGAGCTGCGGCGGCACCATCAGGCCAGATGAGGTCGAATTCCTGGATGCCCACAGCGCAGTGTGTTCGTATTGCGGAAGTGTCTTGCAGCGTGAATAACCGCATCTTCACAGACCCCACATTGTTACCGGATGTGCTTGGCGGAGTATTGGTCCACGCACCTGAAGAACCGGCCGGGAGTCCATTGTTCCCTGCCGCCGTTCTCCTCCCCCTCCATTTTGAGGACAACGAGTGGAAACTGCTTTTCACCAGAAGGACGGAACATCTCAACCATCATCGTGGACAGGTATCCTTCCCCGGTGGAGGGATTGAACCCTGTGAAACCTCTCTTCAGGCAGCGCTGCGTGAGGTCATGGAAGAAATCGGCATTGCAGCAGAGGACATCCGCATTCTTGGCCGGTTACCGGTCCTGGTAACGCTCACCAATTTTCACATCACGCCTCATGTAGGCATCGTCCGCTGGCCACTTCCTCTGACCGTGAATCCGGATGAGGTCGTGCGCGTGTTTTCCGTGCCGCTGTCATGGTTGGCTCAGCCGGGCAATCATCGGATGGAACTCTACAAGGGACCTTCGCAGTATCCCCCGCATGTCCTGCCCTTTTTTGAACCCTATGACCAAGAGGTCATCTGGGGCGCCACGGCCATGCTTGTCAAGCGTCTTCTGAAACAGATTGACAAATAAAAAAAGGGCGGAGTGAACACTCCGCCCTCGTGGTGCATCACCATCGATTTACTCTTCGATGTCGTCTTCTTCAACCTTGCCCTTCTCGATAACTTCCGGCTCCGCTGTCTCGAGCACATCCAGTTCTTCGAGTTCCTCTTCCGGCTCTTCCTCGACCTCAGCGTAAATCACGCGGGCGATCAGTTCGTCCGGGTCGCTGAGGAGAGTAACCTTGTCTCCCAGGATCAGATCACGCACGTTGATGCTGTCTTCAATCTCCTCAAGAACACTGATATCAACTTCAATCTTCTCAGGGAGGTCACCCGGGAGTGACTCGATCTCGATTTCATTCAAACCGGAGACCAGCAGGCCGCCAAGATTGGAAACGGCGGGCGCGTCGCCGATCAGGTCTACGCGGACCACAGCGGTAATCAACTCGTCCATGGCGACTTTGAGGAAGTCGACATGGGTAATATGCCGCATGATGACGTCGCGTTGAGTTTCCCTGACGAGAACGGAGTGCGCGTCCTTCCCCACCTTCAGGTTGAGAATGGTGGAACTACTCGCCTCTTCCAGGATTTTCGATGCCTCACGGGCGTCAAGGGAAAGCGGAAGGGGTTCCATTCCCTGGCCGTAGATAACAGCCGGGAGGATGCCCTCTCGACGAAGCGCTTTGACTTTCTTCCCTGTCACCTCGCGCACATCTGCTTTGATTTCAACAAGATCCATTTCAAATCCTCCTGAGCGCCTCTCACCGCGTATCGGCTACCCTCGCTCATTGGAACCACCGCTTCGAGCGGTGGAATACGCACATCATCGTTTCCGGGTCAGTAGATTCCCGGCAAATAAGACCATTCCAACCGCGATGCCGGCGACGATCCCTGCCAGTGCCGCACCTCGCGTATCCAGGACCGTCTCGACGTTGCCGTGGACCTCTCTGCTGAGGAGGACAACGGTCGAGCTACGGTCTGCATGAATCTGATCGGCAACCATGACACCGGCGCGCACGTCATTCAAGTGAATATCATCGCCGATGACTGTACCCAGCGTCGAAGATTCGGCACTGACCATACTGCCTCGGGATGTGATGGAAACGGCATCCCTGAGGATGAGGGTATCCGCCTGAACGGTGCCGGCGGCACCCTGGGCGATACTCACGTCATCCGCAACCACATGGTACGCCCCACCCTGGGAAATCGTCACATTTTCCGCTTCAACAACATCGATCGCACCTGCGCGCAGATCGATGCGGTCTGCCTGCATCTCAGAATTTGCGTCCATCTCGGCTTGATCTGCCATGATTGACCTCGCTTGCGTGAAAAGGGGGCTTCGCCCTGGCATACCGGCGAGCCCCACCGTAGCAAGAGGCATTGTACCGAGGCTTCCCCTTTCCGTCAACGGTGCAAGGATGCCGCAATCCGGATTTTGAAAAGTGGAGCTTTGTCGGGCTACGTCGAACGTGTTAAACTATAGTGTTGCCAAACGTGTGGAGGATGAAAGCGATGCGTCGGGTCCATACTGCAATGCTCATCAGCAGTCTTCTTCTGTGCTGCTGTATATTCACAGCGGCTGCGCAAGCGCCCGGCTACGCCCAATTGATCTCCCCGGAACGGGATGACGTGCTAACCGGTGTTGTGACCATCACCGGATTCGCATCACACCCATCCTTTCTCTACTATGAACTCTCCTTCGCGGTCGATCCGAATGAGACGGATACGTGGTTTCCTATCGGTGAGCGTATGACCACGGAGGTTCAAGACGGCAACCTGGGTGTCTGGGATACCACGCTCATCAGCGACGGCAACTACCTGCTTCGTCTGCAAGTCGTCCTGGAAGATGACGCCGTCCTTGAAGCCAGGATCGATGGATTGCAAATCCGGAATTACTCGGATCCGGATGTTATGGATACACCATCCGTCATGCAGCCCACAGCGTATGTGGAAACTCCAACCATGCAACCGACGTGGACGCCTATGCCGCAGTTGACGGAATCGCAGTCAAACCCTCCCCCGGCCCAAACCCGTGTCGTTCAGGCATTTGCATTTGGTGCAGTTCTCGGGGGAGCAGCCCTTGTTGGCACGGGACTGTTCCTGGCAGCACGTCGGGACATGCGCTCACGGCGGGAGCAGCGCAAAATGCGCAGCCTCCTCCGCTCGAGCGAAGATCGAATACAGGAATGATGAACTGGATTACGAACATGCTCACCAAGCGTCCAACCTACCTCATTGCAGGCCTCGGAAATGTCGGCCGGAGGTATCGAAACAACCGACATAACATTGGTTTTATGATTCTCGACGCCTTCGCCGAGCATCACGGCGCGTCCTTCACCCGCGTCCAGAACAACGCGCTTGTGACGGATTTCCTGCAGGAGGCCGGGAAAGTCCTTCTCGTGAAACCACAGACGATGATGAATGACTCCGGCAAGTCCATCGCCGCGATGGCACGTTACTACCGTGTACCTCTCGAACACATCCTGGTCATTCTTGACGACCTCGATCTCCCGACCGGGAAACTCCGCATGCGGCCCCATGGCGGATCAGGAGGCCATCGCGGAATGCGCTCCATTATTAATCAGCTCGGATCCCAGGACTTTCCAAGGTTGAGGGTAGGCATCGGCCGGCCTCCGGGTGTGATGGACCCCGCCGATTATGTCCTCCAGGATTTCTCCTCTTCAGAACAGGAGGAGATGTCGGTTGTCATTCAGGAAGCGTTGGATGTTCTCGATCGCTTTCTGCTGGAAGGCATCGACCTCGCCATGAATCTCAGCAATGCAGACGAACAGGCATGAATCTCAACCCCCTGCTCTCCCAAGTGACGGCGCTCCCTGCCTACCTGCAACTGCTCGATGAACACAGGACCGGCTGGCAGGCAATCCCTGCTCTCGGGCTGCCGCGCGCAACACGCCCCCTGATCGCTGCAGCACTGGCATCCGACCTGCACCAACCCGTGGTGTACGTGGTGCCACGCGCCGATCGTGTTCTCACGCTTGCAGAAGAGCTGGCTGCATGGGCACCCGGTCTGCGCATCCTGACATTCCCGGAACCCAATCCCCTTTTCTACGAAACGGCACCCTGGAACGCAGCCTGCATCCGCCGGCGCGTTCAGGTCTTGGCCGAACTCACACATTCGCGCCAACCAGGAAGCCAGCAACTGCTGTCTTCCCAGCCAGTCCTCATCCTGGCCAGCGCAAAAGCCATCATGACCCGCACCCTCCCGATGCGTACCTTCATCCGCCATTCCCGCTGGATAAAAACCGGACACGCCTATTCACAGACGAAGCTCGTTGACTTACTGGTCGGTGTTGGCTATGCGCACGAAAGTATCGTCGTCGCCCCCGGGCAATTCAGCCGACGCGGCGGGATCCTCGATGTCTGGCCGCCCGCCGAGCCCCTTCCGATTCGCATCGAGTACTTTGGTGATGACATTGATTCCCTCCGCACCTTTGACCCTGCCACTCAGCGGTCTCAGGTCGAAACCGACATCGTCCGTCTGACGCCAGCCCGCGAGGCACTTCCTTCATTGATGCAAGAATCCTGGCTGCATGCTCTCCAGCACGGCTTTGAGGATCCCCCCGATTCGATCGATCCCTATCTCGAAACCCTCCTTCCATGGCTCAGCGAGGAATCATCGGGTTTGCTGTCCTACCTGCCCTCGGAGGGGGCTCTCATCCTCGAGGACCAATCGGCGTTGGAAGACGCAATCCTTGGACAGGAAGAACAGGCGGTCAGCGCCCGCCAGCAGATGCAGAAGGAAGATACCCTGATCCCGGATCCCCCCCTTCCCTACCTCACACTGGGTGAAGTCCGGGAGCAGATGGAAGACCATCGCTCTCTGGATCTTGGAATCTTCTCCGAGACCATCTTCGCCCCCATTGCGCTTGCTGATCATTTTCAACCGGGACCCCGCTTTGGAGGACAACTACGGAATGCCATGGAGGACATTCTCGACAAGCACGTCGCCGGCGAGACCATCATTGTGGTCTCCAGACAGGCCTCACGTCTTGCGGAATTGTGGCGCGAGACCGGTGCTTCCCTGGATATCGCAGAAGCACCTCCCGATCCCCTCCCGCCGGGCTCACTTCACTTCATCCAGGGTGCGATCACCGAAGGCTGGACACTCACTCCACCCGGCGGATCTCCACTCCACCTTCTGACGGATACAGAGCTTTTCGGGTGGTCACGTCCCAGACCACGTCGCCGTCCCACGCGGGTGACGGCTGCACCTGAATCACAGTACGCCGATCTGCAACCCGGCGACCTCGTGGTTCATATTGACTACGGGATCGGGCAGTTCGCGGGACTTGTCGAGAGAACACTGGATGGGATGCATCGTGAATTTCTTCTGATTGAATTTCACGGCGGCGATGAACTTTTCGTTCCCATCCACCAGGCGGATCGCATTTCACGCTACGTCGGTGCCGACCGCCGGCGACCTTCCCTTTCAAAACTCGGCACACAGGAGTGGATCCGCAGCCGACGCAAAGCGGAGAAGGCGACCGAGGAAGTCGCCAGGGATCTGCTCGAGTTGTATGCCCTGCGCCAGACAGTCCAGGGATTTGCCTATGCGCAAGATACGAACTGGCAGCACGAACTCGAGGCATCCTTCCCCTTCCACGAAACGGAGGACCAGATCCTCGCCTTGCACGATGTTAAAGCCGACATGGAAAGCACACGTCCTATGGATCGTCTCATCTGCGGCGATGTGGGCTATGGCAAGACAGAGGTCGCCCTGCGAGCCGCGTTCAAGGCGGTGATGAATGGCAAGCAGATAGCCTTTCTCGTCCCCACGACGGTCCTCGCGCAGCAGCACTTCCAGACCTTTCTTCGTCGGCTGTCGGCTTTTCCGGTCCAAATCGAGATGCTCTCCCGCTTCCGATCACAGGCCGAGGTCCGGCGGATCCTGGAACGCCTGGCGAACGGCGAACTGGATATCGTCATCGGTACCCACCGGCTTCTTCAGAAAGATGTCACCTTCAAGGATCTTGGGCTGCTGATCGTGGACGAGGAACAGCGCTTTGGCGTGACGCATAAGGAATTCCTCAAGAAAATGCGAACGGAAGTGGATGTTCTCACACTGACGGCGACTCCGATTCCACGCACGCTCTATCTCGCCCTAACCGGCGCACGTGACATCTCAACCATCGACACCCCTCCTGAAGAGCGCCTGCCTGTCATCACCCACGCCGGGAGCTATAATCCGCGCCTGGTCCGACAGGCCATCCTGCGGGAATTGGAACGCAATGGACAGGTGTTCTTCGTCCACAATCGCGTGCAAACCATCAATGCCATCCGCAAACAACTGGAAGAACTCATCCCGGAAGCAAGCTTCGCCGTTGCTCATGGTCAGATGAAGGAGGACTTGCTGGCGAAGACCATGGACCGCTTCCATGCGGGAGACATCGACGTGATGGTCAGTACTTCCATCATCGAATCCGGACTCGACATACCCAACGCCAATACGCTCATCATCGATCGGGCTGATATGTTCGGGCTCAGCCAGCTTTATCAGTTGCGAGGGCGTGTTGGGCGTGGAGCCCAGCAAGCCTATGCCTATTTCTTCCTGCATCCCCGTTTTCGCGCGACCGAAGAAGCACGCCGCAGGCTGGAAATTCTTGCGGAGAACACCCGGCTGGGTTCCGGTTTTACCATCGCCATGCACGATCTTGAAATGCGCGGCGCCGGCGACATCCTCGGCGTACGTCAACACGGGCATATCACGGCGATTGGATTTCACCTCTACACCCGGCTTTTGACCCAGGCGATCGCCCGGCTTAAACCTGCCTACGATCTTCCTGTTCCCCCCGTCGATGATCGTCCACAATCCATCCAGGCGCTTCCCGTAAGCATCGACATTCCCCTGCCCAGCGCGATTCCGCCCTTCTATGTCGGAGATCAGGCGCTCCGTTTAAAGCTGTATCGGCGCCTTGCCGACCAACGCTCCCTACAGGAACTCCATGACGTATCGGAGGAGATGCAGGATCGGTTTGGTACGCTACCTGAAGAAACAAAGAACCTTCTGTATCAGATGCGACTTAAACTCCACGCAGCACATGCAGGTTTATCGTCCATCAGCTACGAGAATGGTCAATTTCTGCTCCAGATGAACTCCCCCCTCCCGCTTCCAGGCGAAGCTGTCCCTGGCATGCTCCGTCAGAGCAAACGTGGTCTCTGGTTTCGCCCTGCTTCAGAACTCGCCTGGACGGAGCAATTGGAGGAGCTCCTCATCACTCTCGGCAAGCAAAAAGCCGCTCAAACGCCTGAGCGGCTTCCAGAAGCCTGAACCGAGAATACCCCTATCAATCAGCCCTGTACTGCACAAGAAAGGCCAGATAAGGCACGCCACCATCATATTCGACCCCGACGACCCATGTGCGCCAATCGAGCGGATTCTCGCCCTCCGCTGCGGCACGGTAGACGCTGTAATAATTAATGTTGGTGTACTCTCCCGGCCATGCGGGGTTGCCGGTCTCACCGACAAGGATCTCGTTGCAGGTTATCTGGACATCGTCCGCAAAGACATCCTGCAGAAGCGGCTCGGCGATTTCCGGGAAAGAACCCTCGATCGGGAACGCCGCCACGAGCGTGGCGCCCCAGGAGATGACCTCATAGTTGGTAAACAACCCGGAAGTTGCCTCACGCGAAAACCCGATCTCAGGATTCCAGCTATCGATCCGGATGATCAGTCCCCGGCGCGGATGAACAAGCTGCTGCAGAGCCTCTCCGTCACCTGCTGCCAGTGCGGAAGACACCTGGGCAATCAATCCTGGAATTCGTGAATCGGCACAGAACAGATCATGAGGTACCGCCTCGGTAAGATTGAGGAAATTCACCCAGCCCAACGCCCCGTCTGCGGTCTCAACCTCGACCCAGCGGGAGCTTCCCAGCGTCGTTTGATTGGACGTGAGCCGCAACGTAGTTGTGTCATACGGGATTTCAGCAATAACTTCTCCGCTGATCCCCGCTGGTTGATGGATCTTCAAGGTTTCTCCGGCAGGGACGAGAACAACGGCATACTCACCCGCCTGCATGGCTGCGGCGGTAGCGATGTTCGCCAGCTCTGTTGCCGCAACGGATGTGCCGGAATACCCCGGAACATCCATGGGGACCGCCGTCCTGGTGCAGCCAACCAGCACAGCCAGCATGATGACAAAAAGCGCCGCCCGTCCCATGTGACAGTACAGACTTTGTTCTACCCGTGCAGACATTCTGAGAATTGCTCCTGGTATGTCCTTCAGCATGGCTGCATTATCCCCGCGCTCCACCTTTTTTCAAAGCCAGATCAAGCACTTCATCCATATGAGTCACCAGGTGAATGGTCATCTGCCGCTTCGTTGCAGCTGGCACATCGACGAGGTCTTTCTCGTTTTTCTGGGGCAGGATGATGTCCGTGAGGCGCATGCGGTACGCTGCCAGCACCTTTTCCCGTACCCCACCCACAGGAAGAACCCGGCCGCGCAGAGTGATTTCACCACTCATGGCGACATTCTTACTCACCGGTTTTCCTGAAAGGGTTGAGGCCAATGCCACCGCCATGGTGATCCCGGCGCTGGGGCCATCCTTTGGAATCGCTCCTTCAGGGATGTGGATGTGCAAATCCTTCTTCTCGAACGCGTCTGCGTTGATATGAAGCTTCTTCGTGCGAGAACGGATGAAGGTCAGGGCCGCCTGGGCAGATTCCTGCATGATGTCACCCATCTGTCCTGTCAGTTCAAGATTCCCCTTCCCTTCAACGGCAAGTGCTTCGACAAGGAGAATCTCCCCTCCATTTTCGGTCCATGCCAATCCCATCGCAGCGCCAGACATATCCTCATCTTCCGGCTCGCGGGGGATGATCTCAGACGGTCCGAGCAGCCTGGGCAAGCTGCGGCTGGTAATCCGTTTCTGATGCTCTTTCTTCTGGACTTTTCTACGGGCCATTTTCCGGCAAACCTTGCCGATCATGCGCTCCAGATTCCGGACCCCGGCTTCCCAGGTGTATTCTCGAATCATGGACCGAAGCGCATCTTCCGTGAACATGAGTTCATTCGGGTTTAAACCGTTCTCTTCCATCTGTCTGGGAATGAGATACTTCCTCGCGATGAGTTTTTTCTCTTCCTCGATGTAGCCCGGGAACTCAATCACCTCAAGACGATCTTCGAGGGCTGGAGGCACCGATTCAAGCGTATTCGCCGTAGTGATGAACATGACATGGGAAAGGTCATAGGGCACTTCAAGATAATGGTCCGAGAAAGCGTGGTTCTGCTCCGGATCAAGCACTTCCAGCAGGGCAGAGGATGGATCGCCGCGGAAGTCCTGTCCGAGCTTATCGATTTCATCCAGCATGAAGAGGGGATTGTTCGTGCCAACCCTGCGCATCGCCTGCAGAATCCGCCCCGGCATCGCTCCCACATAAGTCCTGCGATGCCCGCGGATTTCCGCCTCATCACGAATCCCACCCAGCGAGATGCGGATGAATTTTCTATCGAGTGCTTCGGCGATGGATTGGCCAAGCGATGTCTTGCCGGTCCCCGGGGGACCAACAAAGCAGAGGATGGGCTGTCGACGCACACGTGGCGCAAGCTGTTGGACGGCAATGTATTCAAGGATGCGGTCTTTCGCCTTCTTCAGCCCGTGATGGCGCAATTCCAGAACCTCTTCGGCATGTGTGAGATCCAGGTTGTCCACGGTCTGTTCCGACCATGGCAGCTCGGTAAGCCACTCCAGATACGTTCGCAAGATACCCGCTTCCGGCGTTAGCGGCTGCAGACGCTTCAAGCGCTCGATTTCCTGCACCGCACGCTTAGCAATGTCCTCCGGAAATCCGAGATGCTGCACACGTCCCGCAAGCTCCTCCAGTTCAGCGAGCCATGGGGCCGCTTCGCCGAGTTCATCTTCGATTGCTTGTTTGCGTTCCCGGAGGTAGATCTCACGCTGCGAACGATCCAATTCACGCTGGACACGCTGCTGAATTTCATCTTCGAGGTTGAGCAAATCCAGCTCCGCATTGAGATCTGCGCTGATCCCTTCCAGCCGTGCGACCGGATCGATGGTCTCGAGGTAGGTCTGCCGTTTTTCCAGGGGGAGATGGAGGGAGCTGGCAATCAAATCGGCCAGCCAGCCCGGGGACTCAATGTTCAGGGCATAGACATAGGCTTCTTCCGGCAATCCGGGATTGAGCTGCATGCATTGCTCGAAAAGATGCAGAGCGGTTCGCATCAACGCATCCACCCTGGTCGAAGCGGCTTTGGGTTCATCAACCGGGCGAGCCCGTACCCGGAACCACTCGCCATCGGGAAGAATGTCCATAACCTCCACACGCCGGCGGCCCTGGGCAAGCACGGTCATCATACCATCACTGGTGTACACCATCTTCCCTACCGCAGCCTCCGTGCCCATGGTGAAAAGGGTGTCCGGTCCGGGTTCGTCGAGGTCGTCTGTGCGTTGAGTGATGGCCATCATGGTCTCGCCGTTTGCTGCTGCGATGTCCAGCCCGCGGGCAATACGAGCGTCATCCAGCAGCAATGGAGTGAGCATGTTGGGGTACAGGACAATGTTATCCAGGGGGAGCAGCAAACCTTCAATCAGTCCATTGTCATCCTCAGGCGCGTTGTCAACTGATTGTAATTCTGCGAGCCGGCGAGTCATGACACCGCCGAAATCAGCAGGGAATTGCGGCCACATCAAGTTCATGACCATCCACTTCCTTTATCTTGCATACGTGACCAATAGGCCAGAATTTCGCCCACGACGAAGATGCTGCCCGTTGCAAGGATGACCTCGCCAGGAGCCACGCGCCTGAAGGCTGTTGCGAACGCGTCTTCCGGTGGGTTGATGCACTCCGCTCGCAGGCCAAAGCCGCGTGCGATTCGCTCAAGGCTTTCCGGATCAGCCGCGCGAGGATGCGCCGCCTGTGTAATGATGATTCGTGAAATGCGGGGAGACAGCTCTGCCAGCATTCCCTCGATATCCTTGTCAGCCGAAGCGCCAAATACCATGCTGACCGGTTGGCCCGGGAAATAATCATCGAGAGCGATACGCAGCTTGAGAGCCGAATCACGGTTGTGTGCGCTATCAAGCACAACAATCGGCTCACGCGACAGGATCTGGAAGCGACCCTCCCACCGGACTTCCCCGAATCCTTCGGAAATCGCAGCCTGGGAAATAGCGAAATTCTGCTGGATAAGCTGCTGCAAGGTTGCGTATGCCACGGCGCTGTTAATCACCTGATGATATCCGAGCAATGGAATGCGGAATCGAGCGGGCGCCCATTCCTCCACTCCAGCGCTCTCGACGTACCGGTCCATCATCTCCTGCTCTGTGTTTGACCAGAATTGGACGACCTGGCCGTCAAGGCTGTGGCTTCCAGGCGCATAGTGAACATCTTTTCCGACCTGGATGACGGGAGCGTGACGCTCTTCAGCAAGCCGGAGAAGCACCTGCTCCGCCTCATACTGCTGCGGTGCGAGCACGACGGGAACACCGGGCTTGATGATCCCCCCCTTCTCATACGCGATATCGGAGAGGCTGTCACCGAGGAGGTGCATGTGATCATAGGACAGGGATGTGATGACGGCGACAGCCGGCATGATGACGTTGGTTGCATCCAGCCGCCCTCCCAGACCGACTTCGATGACCGCGAAGTCAACCTTCACCTTCTGAAAATGCAGGAAAGCAATGGCGGTCATGATTTCGTAGACCGTCAAGCCCCCGACAGCTTCTACCGCAGGTTGGACCTGGTTCGCGAGCGCGATGAATTCCTTCTGAGAGATTTCGGCGCCATCGACGACGATCCGCTCTGTGAATCGCTGCAGGTGGGGAGATGTATAGAGACCTGTACGGAATCCACTGTGCTTCAGGGCACTCGCAATGAAGGAGGAAACGGAACCTTTACCCTTGGTTCCGGCGACATGGATCGAGGCGAATGCTTCCTGTGGATTGTCAAGTCGGAGGAGCAGGTCCCGCACTCTTCCCAGATCAAGGACATCGGGAGAATAGCGATAACTGCGGGCTGTGCTATAGTCCACAAAACTGTAGAGAAAGGCGAGCGCATCGTCGTACGTTCGAATCGTCATCAATCGCTCATTGTAATTCCCAGATTGCATTCATACAAGCAGATGAATGCTTGCGTGTGACTCAAATTCGCGCTACACTCATAGCTAACTGGAATCTACGAAAGGAGGGCGCTACACGGAGATCCATAACTGCACGTCTACTGCACGCGAAACACAAATATCACTATTCACACGTTTACCGAGGAGGAAGGAAGAACAATGCGTAAGAACCGCTTGTTCCTGATTCTAAGTCTGCTGGCCATCGCAGCCATGGTGCTGGGTGCCTGCACGACTGCCGAAGAACCGGTTGTTGAAGAACCGGTCGTTGAAGAACCCGAACCGATGGAAGAGCC